>OBYR01000176.1_pt1 | contig 72050 bp, 11 predicted proteins | sample 1495491 | NCBI WGS metagenome assembly OBYR01 (sample SAMEA2580206, study PRJEB22360) | human gut metagenome | biome: human gut; feature: human-associated habitat; material: faeces | place: Denmark | collected 2008/2010 | reverse complement strand
TAAATACAACGTTTTTAGTGATCGAAGGCACAGGATCCACTGCCGCATTATCGGATACCACGACCTGTAAACGGTGTGTACCCACAGAAGCAGATACGATGGTCGGATTTTGGTCTGTGGTGTTTCCCAGCACAATATCGCCCGATATAACACTCCATACAAAACCATAATTTCCTGAACCACCTCTCAAATCGGTGATTTTAATTGTTCCTCCGGTTCCTTCACAAATTTCAACATTAGCTACGTCACACGTAATATCCGGAATTTTTTCAATAACATTAATTTCAATTGTCGAATCTATCGCACAAGTCCCTAACGAAGCAGTCACTTTATATGTTGTTTTTCCTGCTGTTGTGAACGGGCCGGCACTGATAGCAACAGTTCCCTGCCCTGTCGAGGTTCCGGTCTTTGGATCGCCCGTCCAAGTCAATGTTGTATTAGCCGGAGAAGCTGATGCGCTCAAATTCACCGTAGTGCCCACCCGGGCTGTCTGGGGAGTAACCGGAAGAGTGACAAACACTGGAAGAGGATTCACAGTCACCTTAAATTCACCATGAGCCTGGTTGTTCTTATTATCCTTTACATCCAATTTCACGGTATATGTTCCCGGAACAGTAGCCGTGTTTACGGTAATCGATGTTCCGCCTGTATTTTCGGTAAACAAGAAAGCAGGATCATCACAGCTCCATGCGTAATCTTTATACGGTTGAGAACCTCCGGAAATTTTACCTGATGACGAGATGGTCGTCGGCGTTCCGGCACAAAGCGTCTTGTCATCCATATTTATTTTAAATTCTGTCCCACTAACAGGAACACAGGCTTCCTTCTCGGCAGGACATTTCCCTTCCGCATTGGTAACCGTCAATTTAAAACAGGGATTTCCTAACGTTAAAGGTTTACTGGTTGCGGTTAGCTGGTCTACGGATATTCCATCGATTTTATCCATCGGAGTCCAAGCATATTTTGTTCCTGCGGGTAAATTACCTGCCGTTACCACAACATCTACCTGGCTACCCGGTAAAACGCTCGTTCCGTTATCGGGAACCAAATTACCGTTCAAATAAATCCCTATTCCTGTCAAAGTAGGCTGGGGAGCTATAATAACTTCAATTTCATTCGAGGTTTTTGTCTGGGCTCCCTGTTTTATTTCTACCGTTGCGTGATAGGTTCCCGGAGTTGTGGTTGTCACCTTAGGGGCAGACAACTTATTGTTATCAAAAGTCAATCCATCCCTCGATGACCAGGTATATTCGATTGTTCCTCCAGAACCGCCACCGGGATTACAAGACAAGGTCGTTGTTGTTGAGCCGGCACAAACATAAGCATCGTTTGCCGTTACAGACAGTTCACCTCCGGTCACTGTATAGGATACATCCCCTTTCCCTTTACAACCAAAATTGTCTGTTATTTCTACTGTATATTTTCCATTGGCAATTAAAGCGATTGTCGTTGCCGTTGCCGATTGATAATTTCCATTGATATTGGCAGACGGAGACCATTCCCATGCGGCAACGGAAGCTCCGACCGAAGGATTCAGCACCGGATTACAAGTCAAATTGGCAACCGCACCGTAAGCATAGGCAGGAGGGGTTGAAGTACCGTCCATTAAAGCAGTCACGGTCACTTCATGGCCGACATGACTAACCTGTTTTTCATCGCTTTCACAATTGTTTCCATCCCTGATTTTCACCGTGTAGTTATTCGTTCCAGCCACTAAAGTCGCAGCAGCTTTCGATTTATCCGCCTTAGCAGTAGCATTGGGCGACCAAATGTAATTTAAGGTAGCCGACTGGTCTAAAACAACGGTAGAAGCCGTTCCACCCACTGCAACCAATTCGATCTGATCGTCTTTACAAACTTTTGCCGGAGCAGTAACAGACAACCCGGTTAAGCTTGGTTTCCCGTAAATTTTCACGGTGGTTTCTTTCGTAACCTCCACACCTTTAGCATCCGTAACGGTTAATGTCACCTGATAAGAACCCGGAGCTCCTGTGGCAGCCGAAGTAATACTTCCGCTTGTCTGGGTATTATTCGGAGTAAACACCAATCCGGCAGGTGTCGAAGATAAGACATAATCATAAGGAGCAGTACCTTTCTGAATTGTAGCTTTCACAGAAACACCTCCGGCCACACCGTCACATACACTTCCACCCGTCAAAGAAGCGATAGTCACTTCCGAACCAGCCGTCACGGTATAAGTAACCTGATTACTTTCCACATCACTACAATAATCGTCAGAAGCTTTCACTTTATAAGATAAAGGCGAATTTCCAGAAGTCAGCGCAACAGAAGTTGCCGTAGAAGAGGTACTCGGAGTCTTCAAAGCACTCCCCGACCACGTATAATTCGTTACCGTTCCTCCCGCACCTGTGGGTGTCTGGGTGGGAGCCGCAGTCATTGCCACCTCTGTACCGGAAGCATAACTTCCGCTATTAGGAGTTAAAGCCAATGACAATTTGTGTCCCTTTAAAGTATGAGTTGTCGTTGTAGGACATTTCGAATCGGACACGGTGAGCGTATAAGTTGTCCCGGCAGCAGTTGTAGCCACGGAAGAGTTTGCAACAACTCCCGTAGAAGCGTTCACAGAACCTCCACTCCACACGTAACTAAGCGTTCCACCTCCTGTCCCTGCCGTAGCTGTTCCATGAGTCAATGTAGTATTTCCACTATTAGTATTCGCACATACATCCGTTTCAGTGTTCGTAATGCTCACACCACTCGGACGTGTATACTCATTCACCTGGATAGATGCAGTTGCCGGACATAAACCAGCATTACTGGTGGCCACTACCTCATATTTCCCAGTCGCTTGAATGTTATTCAAGGTTGTACCAGTTCCCACATTGGCTCCCGATCCATTTTTCCATTGATAAGTATATGAACTACCAATAGAACTGATTTTCAAAGCAACAGTTTCTTTATCCCCCGTTCCCCTACAATAATAAGCGTCAGCTCCGTCTGTCTGCTGGGCATTAGTCACCTGAATCGTCAGACTCGGCGTAGCCCCTACAACTAAAGCAGCTTCAGACACAACTGTGGTTGTAGCATTTTCTATTAATTGTACTTTATAATTACCATTTGTCGCTCCAGTTTTGGCAGAAATCTTTAAAGAATTAGCCAGGGAACCTATTGTAAACGAACTTGACTTATCCGCACCACTACCATCCACCACCTTGATGGAATATTTTGTCGTTAAATCAGCCGGAGCATCGTCGATTGTGACGTTATCCGTTGACACGGTGACCCCAGCACAAATCTGACCTCCAGTAACTTTAATCGAAGGAGGAGTCGCAGCGGGCCCTTCCATTTGCAAATAGAACATCAAATCGTTAGGATCTGTATAGATCACTCCTGAATATCCGTCATAAGTCACCTTTTTCGAACCGCTCCATCCTGCTGCACATGCCGGAGAATTAATCGTAACATCTACCGAAACCTCCTCACCAGCCGCAAATGGGGATTTTCCATGTAATTCAAACAAATTTATAGAAATAATCACTACTCCACCTCCATTATCCGTAAACGATACGTCACCCGTATTTCCCGGATTTGCAACCTCACTTGAATTTGCCTTTGAAACAGTCCAAGTTATATCACTAAGCGTAACATTACAACCAGAAGGTAATCCTTGGAAAGTTAAATAAACAGCCGGAGCCTGTGCTGACACATGCTGACTATACAATGCTGCTATCACAAATAATAATATGACAATAATTCGTTTCATCATTCATCAATTTTATTTCCAAGTCATACCGGAAACTGTATTTCTTAAATTTACCCCAATCACTTGCAAAGGATATAAGGCTGTTTTATTACCTGTAATTGTCCCTATCGGCAATTTTGTTGTTAACGATGTTCCCTGAGTGTCAAATAACCACCGATTAAGCTGCATCACATCAGTAAAGTCCGAACTAAATAAATCGTCTATTTCTAAAATGTGCGCTTTTGACGGTAAAGTATAGATCCAGTTCACATTGTTTACCGTTGTATTCGTTCTCAATATATTGAACTCAACTTTAGGTAATACACCGTATTGCATAAACTGACTTGCAGTCTTAGGCCTGATTACCATCATAGGAATATCCATCGTGAACACGGTTCCCATAATCTTGTCGGTACTACCCATATAAGTATTCAATTTTAAAGTCTGACTCAAATAATCGAACTTATACATCTGAATCATCAACTGCGCATCCGTTTTGTTGATTCTTCGGGCAACTTCCAACATCGTGGGACAATCCATTTCATCAAAATCAAAGTACACTGCCATATAGTTATCACTGGTTTTCGTATCATTTAAATTCAAGTCAAATAAATAATATCCAACCGTATCGCTGGTCGTCTTCCCTTCCCACATACGCCCTTTAATCGTTCTGCCAGAAGTTACATAATAATACTTCAATGTATCCCTCATGCTCGGCTCAGGCCAGATAGAAGATGTCATCGGCAAATTCGTTCCCGTCGGTTCCTTCACATATACCTGATCTCCCGTATACCTGGTTGTCGTACAGTAAGGATCCCATTTCCGACTCCAAATCGTGTAAGCATCACCGGAACCACCGCTCACGTAAAGTCCTGCTTTCACAAAACTCTTAGCAATAGTATCGATTTTCAAGGTCGGAGCTTCAGGATACAAATACACAGGCATGGTATCGGAAGCCTGACAGGTTTGTAATTCCTTGTTTGCCACAACGATAATAATCGAATCGTCTTTCTGAACGTTATTCAAAATAGCTGCCGTAGCACTTCCCTGAACTTGTGCAGGAGACCACGTTACGTTTGAATTAACCGCAGCATCATAATTATATGTAGACACTCTCTGTTGTACGGAAGCTCCTTTTTCAGCCATAATATAAGGCAAGCCGACTGATTCTCCGGCAGGAGTCCATGAAGTTAATTCAACCTTCGGTTTAAAATAAACCTTAGAAGATATAGAACCTTCCGAAGAACATCCACCACTCTTCGGCGTTACAGTCAATTTCACGCCATATTCAATAGAAGCTGCTGTAAATGCCGGAGTTTTCTGTTTCAAATAAAGAGTATCTTTCGTTACGCCTTCCACTTTTTGCAAATAAGTATCTCCACTTGTCAAAGTCCAGGTATAATTGGCATCGCTACCCGCGTCAGAGAATATCCTAACCTGACCACAGCTATCGGTTACCTGTAACGGACTAAGTTTCAAAGCCGGAGAAATCACTTCATCCACCTTGACAGAATCGAGAGAAAGACAATGTTGCTGGCTTTCTGCAATAACTCTTACAGAATACCGAGTGTCTCTCAAAACAGCAGGCCAGGTATAGGTGTTTCCTGTTACCGTTTCGTCTACCACCCCATTAATAATCCAGGTATATTTCTTAACAGGCACTCCATTTTGAACCTTCACCACCAAACTACTCCCGGCACAATAGCTTCCGCTATTATCCGTATCCACAACCAGGTTAGGCAATACTCCTTCGATCACAGTAATATCTGCACGTGCAGCAGCAACCAAAGCTCCCTGCCTTACCATTACCGTATAAGAATATGTTTTAGCCGCCAATGAAGCTCCGGTAGGATTAAATATCGGTTCCGCCACATTATATGCACTAAGGTTTCCATCATTAGGCAACCATTCATAAGTAGGACTATCAGAAGCTGAAGCCCAGACTTTCGTATGAATTCCTAAGCGATTTCCTTTACATATTGTAATCGGAGACGGATCCACCTTCACGAACAATTCGTCATCTGCACCACCCGGAGGTTGTACATTTATTGTTTCCACAATGACTTCGGCAGATCCCACACAATTATTCGCATCCACTCCGTAAACCGTATATTTCTGCTCGTCTGCACTCAAAACCACTGTATACGGAGAGCGTAAAGTCGATTCGTTAGTTGCCAATTTATCTTCCGGAGTCCACTTCCATGAAACGATATTATCGTTGGTCGTTACAATCAAAGCGGTTTTCGTGTTCTTCGGAATTTTCTGATTTATACCGGAAAGAACAGGAGCAGCAGCCGTTTTACTTGTCAGGGTTAATGGATTAGCAACAGTAGAACCTGTCTTTCCAGAACCATCAGTAGCCTTCACCTCAACATAATAAGCCGATGTAATATCGCTATTCTTTACAACTAATTCTTTTCCTTTTTCTCCTGCAATCACACTACCGTCTTTGTACCAGGTGTACTCTAAATCTTTTTCATCAATATCCGTCACCACGGTTGCCACTAACACAGCATCACCGCCCGTACAATATTCCCCATATTTAGAAGCAAGGGTCACAAACAACGCATTTCCATCCAACGTGATCGTTTTAGAAATCTGTTCTGAATGACAACTGTATTTATCTTCTACCTGAACTTGGAAATAATATGGGCTCGAATCCTCGTCGGCACCATCAGCCAGCACAACACTACTGGTTGCAGAAGTCGCTGTACTTGCCGTTGTTCCGCCATCGGTATAGGTAGGCGGGTTTGTCTGGGCCGGACCATCGTGTTTCCACAGATACTTATAATTGGCAGAGGTAGTCTTCACCAAATTTGCAGTAACAGATACCTGATCGCCGGGTTGAACCGGAGAAGAGGCAGAAGCCGCATCCCAATCCAATTTAGGCTGAGGATATACCTGAAAACTCTGTATGATTGTGTTAGAAGCAGGACATCCCGCTAATGACACGGCAGACACTTTAAACGCCAGGTAAGCAGAATTCTCTACCGAATGTTTATAAGTTGCCCTCGTATATGCACTTCCATCCGGATTCCTAACTTCTGTATCGTTCACATACCAGGTACAAGCTCCTAATGTGACACTCGGATCCTTTGCAGTAACAGTAAGCTCGGTTTCATTGGAACAGAGATAATCTCCCGATCCGGTCAAATATCCTGTCAACTGCAATTCCGGAGCAACCGTATTTTGAACTGTAATGTCCGTAGCCCGGTCAACCGCTGTCACTCCATTTTCATCCGTTACCATGACCAACAGATTCATTTTTGTATTCGCAGATACAGAATTAATGGTCAATTGCGGATTCTCCAATGCTTTATTATTGATAGATCCTAATGTAGCGCCCCATTCCCAACCATTGATTTTCCGCCCGTCAGGAGTTACATCTGCATCCAACGTTACGATACTTCCTTTACACAGAAGAGAGGGTTTATTGATATTGACCGCCAACTCATATCCCGGACTGGTTACATTGATCTTCACATCGTCAGAGGCGCTGGTACAACCGTTGTTATCGGTCGCATAAACCGTATATGTGGTTTCTGCTGTCAATGGTTTTGTCTGGGGATTAGCCGTATTGATACCATTTGCCGTTAGGTTATTAGCATCTGCCCAAACCCATGAGGTCGGATTTCCCGATACGACAGTTCCCAATAAATAGGTACTTGTTCCATAAGCAATGATACGGTCTGCACCAGCGGATATTTGCGGAGCAGCAGTGTTCACTTTCTTCACAAGAACAGTATCTCTACGGATTAACTGGTTAGGAGACGACGCATCCGTCACTTTCACGATAATTTTTGTATCGGCAGTAAAAGCCGTAGTCGAAATAAATTTATTAACGGCAGTGCCTCCTGACGCAGTCACCTGAACCGGACCCTGTAAAGGAGACGATTCGCTACCTTCTTTATACCAAGTGAAATTATAGGGGCCTGAACCTCCTGCCACGGTAGCACTCATGACAGCCGTACCTCCGGTACAATAATTAACCTCTTTATTTGCTAATGTCAATAATAAGCCGTTATCGTTCAGGTCATTCTTCGACACTTTGATCGAATCGGAACGTTCACATTTATTATTGTCGGTCACTTTTACCTTAAACCAATATTCCGGTAAATGAGCACCTTCCAATTTATATTCATTAGGATTCTGAGTAGAAGAAGTCTGAACCCCGTCCACCGGAGATGCCCAAGTAAACTTATATCCACTGCTGTTCGTGGCTTCTACGGCAGCTTTCAAAGTCTGCCCGCTTATATACGAACTTGCCGGAGTGGCTGTCCACGCCAAATCAAAACCTTTCACAGAAACAGAGGTCTTGGCATTTACAGTATCGGAATAACAATAAGATGCGGTATTGGTTTTGGCTGCTACCCATACGGTATAATCTCCCCGGTCGGTAAATTTATATTCCGGCCCGGCATTCAATTTAGTGGTATAGGCATTCGTTGCGTTATTCTTGATATACCAGTCATAAGACGCAATCGCCGTAGAATTTGCATTTTCAACTTTCACCGTTTGCTCCTGACATACCAGACCTCCGGTTGCAATTCCTTTAAAGCTTAATTCAGGTCCTTTCAAATTCAATACATTTACCTGCACGGAACCGATCCCTTTATTACCGGTAGTCAGGTCGGTAACCACCACTACCCGGGTTAAAGAAAATGTCTTTCCTTCACTGATATAAATAACGGCTTCCTGATCCGTGGTAGAATAACCGAAAGAATAAGAATCCTCTGTCCATTTATAGGAATAATGTCCGCTTCCCCCCTCGACATTCGCTATCATCCGGGCTTTCCCATCATCACAAACCGGATTTCCAACCACTTCTGTCGTTACCTTCAATCCTCCTTCGCCAATGTTCACGTTAGTTGTTCCCATCGAAATACAACCATCGTAATGAGTGGCATATACTTTAAATTGCTTATTTTCTTCTATCGCTTTCGTTTCCGGATACTGCACCTTATTCCCTCCGGTAGCGAACATATCTTCAGGCATCCAAAGATAACTTTGTGCCACACTGCTATTAGCAATCAATATGGTGGTATTTCCACGTTTTACAGTCAGCGGACTTTCCGTTGTCACCACATCGCCAGACGCAATGCTTCCGCTTGCCGTAACCGTAATCTGGGCCATACTCACCCCCCTGTTGGTGTATATCCTCACCTGATAATCACCTGCACTTTGCGCTGCAAATATATTTTCATTGTTTTCAACAGCACGGATAGAGTCCTGACGTACCCAATTACTTCCGTCTTTTTTATACCAGGCATAACTCAAAACAAAATTACCCGTGGCAGTTCCGGGACAAGTCAAGGTTGCCTTAGCTTTTAACAAAGCAACCCCATTCGTACAAATTGTAGGCGATGCACTACCATTCAAATCCGTAACTCCGGCGATAACGCCACAGCCGTTCGGATCTTGTACCAAATTAAAATTCGCTGTTGCAGAGCAGGTTGTCGTTTTATCGGTAACCACCACACTACCCGTATATGAACTTGCCGTTGCCGAAGCTATCGTATAGGAATTCGTTGTGCTTACAGAGGTCGCCCCCAATTTCCATTGATACGAATGATTAGCATTATCGTCAACGCTCAATTTAATCATGTCCCCCTTATAGTAGGTGTTACCGGACAGCGTAATCCCCAATAGCGGCAATTCTTTCTTTATGGAGGCATCCACGATTGCCGGAGCCGCTCCTCCCTGTAAATTGATAGAAGCACTTACCGGACATTCACCCGCATCGTTTGTTACCGCAGCAAAATGATAAGCTGTCTGCGCTGTGGGCAATGCAACAGAATAGGTCAATGTATTGGCCTGAGAAGTAGGATTTGTACCGATTGTCCAGCTAAATCCTTTCAGCTCATTGGTTACATTGGCAGGTGTGCCTCCATTAGAGATTTGCGGAGTTAAAACCACCGTTTCCCCGGCACATATCTTACTATTATCATAAGCCAACGAAATTGTCGGCACACTATATACCGTGATACTCTGGCAATATTTATCACCATCGGCCGCTCCGGTTAACTTAGGTACTCCACAAAGCTTATATGTGCCGCTCACATTGGCAGCCCAGGTAACCGTAGCCTGTCCCTTCACACTGGAAACAACCGTTCCCACACTCGCCCCCGCAGCACTTCCAGCGTTATCTTCCAGCGTCCAGACAATATCGTCATAGTTTCCATCGACAGTAGCCACAAAAGTCTGTTGCATTCCGGCACAAGCTTTATCCGAACTGGCAAGAAGCGTGATTTTAGGACTGGTTGGGGTATCTTCACCGATTTGAACGTCTGCATTACCGGACTGAACCACACAAGCAGGCTGATTGGATGTACTCACAACTAAACTTCCTGCAGATCCTCGGGGTGTGTCTGATTTACGTAATGTGATACCCGTTTTTCCTGAAGCACCACTTTGTATTTTCCAACGTATTTGTCCAAAACGGGAAAAAGCACCTGCTGCGGAAAACGCATATCCATCGCTCATATCCATTACGTTCAATACCAAATAATGATCGCCCAATGAAGGATTATCCACTAAATCTTTCGTCATTGAACACCAAGAGGTATTAGGATCCCATACCGGGTCAAATACAAAAGAGACATCATTAACATTAGTACTCAAAACCGTTTTATCATAATCAAATGACAAGGTTGTGGCCAAAAGAGTTGTGATTGGTCGTGAATTACTAACTAAAGCCCATCTTGCAATCCTCGAAAAAACAATATCGAAAACAAAATAATCTCCTTCAATTTTTGCATTTTCTAAACATACTTCTATCGCATTATCCCAATTTGTACCATATTCTCCCCCACAATAATCTGCAGCTGTCGGGATATTCTCCTTTCCATAGAATACCTGAGCGGGCAATTCTACAAATCCCAGTAAAAAAATCAATATGAATAAATACTTTTTCATAGTCGATCAATAATGTTGAACAGGATTACCCGCAGAAAATTTAGACCGCGCCTTGTTATAATCCGCAATATTAACATCAATATCAAAATTGATATCATACTTACTATAAGTCCCAGAAGATAGATTGGTCAATATCTTATTTGCATCGCTCAAGCCAATCATTCCGTCTTTATCCACATCTCCCAAATGTAACGCAGCCCTTCCATCTTTCAAAAGAGCATAAGGCAATATGGAAGATACTCCCATATTTACATAATTAAAAGCGGGTACAGTAAAATCAGCCATTACCGCAGAAGTTGCATCAGTAGAAGATGTTTTCAATGAAACTGCCGAATTGGACATCGTGCCGAGATGGTTTCTATGTTCCACAACAACATAGTAGTTGCTCTGAGGAAGATTTTTAAATGTCAGATAAGGCTTTCCATCCAGGCTATACACCATCCCATCTTCCCGCAAGAAAGCGGAAACAGTATCGATTGCCTGAAATAAACTACCTACATTAGACGGATCCCGTAACTGGATAGATACCCAATCTACAATTTTCCCGCCGATATTAGGCAGTACCGCACAGGTCTCTGTGTTATAAGGAGATTCAAAATGTCCTCCCCCATTTCGTTTAAAAATCACAGACAGGTCGCTATACATATCCGAATTCGAAGAGAATGTGTATCCTCCTTCTAACAAGACTTTCAAACTTAAATAATATAAAGAACTCAGATTTATCACCTGTTCAAATTCCATCTTACAGGTCGATCCGTCTTCTCCGCTTATGTTATATCGGTATATGATCGTATCCCGGCAACCGTCAGGGCTCGAACATGAGGTGTTTGGCGCAGTATATTCTTTGGTGGAGGTATTCAAACTTCCCAAGGCCGGTTGTTTCAGCTCATAGTCTGAAAAAGCAGCATTCAGCTTGAAAGATTCTCCGGCAGAGAGCGTCGTATCCGTCAGGACGGCAACCAATGTTTCGTCTTGCGGAATATCCTGTATATAGACCGTGTCGTACGGCGCATACGGTCCTCCGTTCATACATCCTTTTTCCGTTGCAATAGACTGTATCCACACCAGCTTGTCGGTGATCGATTGGTTAGTAACGACAGTTCCCCGATACAGGCATTTTCCATTCGGAGCATTTTGTCCGGTTACCACCTGCCAGGTGTTGACCTCCGCATTATCCTCCCCGGCATTTCCCAAAGCATCCCGCCACACATAGTTCACCAGCATTTTATTTCCTATGACTTCTTTATCCGTGTTACACTTCGGCCCAAAGAAATAGAATGAAACAATCGCTCCGGCAGACGGACATTTCATGACCGTATCCGTACGGTCATGAGCTCCGATATTTGTGGTTAAATAATCTGCCCTTTTGGAGGGAGAGGAGGTTGCAAACCATCCCTGGATACGTTCACGAATCAAAACCTGTGTTTTTTCAACGAGTGACGTGCGGGGAGCAGATCCTGTGGAAGGGTCAGACAACTCGCACTGAAAATAGACACTATCCATAGACAGGGGTACATTCATGACATGAAGTGTATCCACCCGTTCCAAACCATCGTTCGCACAAGTGATGTGGCATGACAAATTTCCCCATTTAGCAGAATTAGCCACATCCACAACATGTACCTGCCCGGACACCACATTTCCTGTGATGTCGCTATAAAATTTCACACCATTTCCTGCTTTGTATTGCTCGATACAATCCGATTTATCCGACATATACCAGGCAATCTTCAATTGGTTGCCAGCGGAATGCCCTTTCGCCCATATTTTAGCCTCACCTCCTTCACACACATATTCTTTCGCTGTGTGGTCAACCAAAATAATGTCCTTATCGGGATTCATCTTAATATCTCCTTCATAGGCCAAAATCAAAGGCTCACCGATAGTCGATTGTCCCCCGGTTGCCAGCGTATCCCAATATAACCCCGGATTCTGTGCCGGATTGCTCATCCGCAATTTAATCTGGCAAAGTTCTGTGGGCTGCATATAAGGAATTTCAACGACCTCCATTCCGTTGTTCAATCCTGTGGTCTTGTTTTTCAAAGATATGGCAAAACGACGGGCATAGTACCTGGCCGTAATATCCAACAGATTCGTTCCGGGTGAAGCCCAGGGACTGGACGAAGGAACATCTACTTTCGGATGGTGACGTTCTATCTGTGGAGCAGTCTTCGTATCGAACACTACATTTTCTATCCAGAAATAAAGGTCAGTATTTCCTAACGTCGTGTCCTGAATAGAAGAAATCACAGCGTCTCCTCCACGCCAATCTTCATTCGTACGCCAAAACATGACAGAGTAAGTCAAAAATTCACCTTCAATCTTTGCACTGTCTATTTTAAACGTCAGTGAGTCGGTATAGATTTGAGCAGACACCTCCTGCGTAGGTAGCAGGAATAGGCATATACCCAACAACATACTGGTACACAACCATTTAATGGGTTTTATACACATTTTATACACTTTAGTTATGACAAAGTTAATATTTTTTTATTAAAAATGGTCTTTTTTGTCCTTTTTTAGGGTATCGGATCGATCTCCGAGAATCTATCCCGATTCAGATACAATAACCAGGCATCTTCACTCGAACCATAATTATCCAACTGGCTTATGCTAAGAGAATAGCCAGCCGGGTAATCCACGATTCCATCAAAATTCACATCATAAATGCTATAAGACGGGGTTGTGCTCCGCTTAAAGAAAGCAGCATTCGGATTCGACATACTAACCAACTGCGCAACTTTATTGATGTCAGTATACGACGGAGCCATTGCCCATAATTTATTATAACCGTTAAAGGTGGCAATATTCCAAACATGCTCTTCCAATTTACTGTCTGCGCTTTCTAACCAGAAATTACTTGAATAGATACCGAATTGCACCACAATAGGGGATGCTCCGGCAGCAGTGAGCTGTATCGCTTTGGTCATTACCGGCAAGTGATTCCGATGGAAAATGGCAATGTTGTATGTATCGCCGTATGTGCCCGTTCCCTTCATCTCTATCGTCCTGCTACCATTCCGCCCGATTACAGTACCGTTATTTAACAACATACATGTATCGCGTGCCGTAACCTTCCAGTTACCATCATCTCCCCGTTTACGGGCTTCGATAAATACCCAGTCGATAAATTTCGTTTCTATGCCCGGATTGGCCGCCAGAATACCGGATATTCCGTAATCAGGCAATACACCCTGTGCATAGAGGGAAGAACTCATCAATCCTGCCGCTAACTGAGAGGAAGTGATATTCGTATTGACATATCCGGCCATTGCACCTCCCAAATACAAACCTTCTATCTTCATGAATCCGGAGGGAGCAAACACCAATCGTTTGGTAACCATTCCGCTCGAAGCCATAGAACAGCCCACTTTATCCTGACAATCGAATACATAATATCCGGCCTTCTTGACTACAATCACCGTATCTTTGGTATTTACCGTATATTCCGTGGGCGCACCATAGATCGGTAAGCTTTCTCCCTGGGATAACTTCAATTTCCAGGGTGCTTTTCCATAGGTGAGCGAAACCCGGAATTTCACACTATCTCCTTCCGGCAAATTGTAAACCGAAGTGACATCGCTCCAATATCCGTTACCATATGAAGGATGCGAGCCTTCCACTTTCAATTGCGGTAACTGGCTTATCGTGATTTTTGTACCCGGTTGCTGCGTGGTCATCGTACATCCGTAAGCATCGACCAAATCCCGAACAACATACTGGACAATGGAATCGTTCGCCGAAATATAGAACGGAATCCTTTGGCGCGGATAGTCGAGTACCGTACCTACGGGATCTCCACCTTCCCAACCCGGAGTGGTAAACGGATCGACCACACCGTCACGTCCCAACCTGCTGGTTTCTACCCTCAGATATTTGAACGGTGCAGCTCCGTGCATTTCCACATATATATGCGGAGGAGTGTTGCTGGTACATATCACCGTATCCAAAGGAATGACTTTTGCCGAAGGCGCAGAGTCGATAGTAAATACTACCGGATATAAGGTTGCTTCATTACATACCCCACCCGTGGAGTAGGTTACTTCATAAATACCCGGTCCATCACTTTGCAGGATGTAAGGTTCTGTCCACGTCCGCTGAATCGTAGGACTGGCAGCGGCACCCGGATTCTGTTTCGTGATATGGAATATTCCGTTTGCCGGATTCGGCCCTAATACATTTACCAAATTGATCGGCAAATTACAAAGCCCGTAATTCACATCACCGAGCGGTACTTTCCAATTAACCGGAGATTTTTCCACTATGTTCACATTGATCACCTCAGAGTCCAGCATAAAGACCTCACAGGCCTCTTTCATGGTGACTCCGTTATTCAGATCTTGTATCGTAACTTTATATTGAGCAGCCTTGAAGACCGGGACGGTATATTCATATCCGGCCTGCATATCCGCTACTTCCACATAGAACGGATTTACATTCACCCATTCATTGTATATTTCCCAATCGGTCATTGCAGCGGTTTTATACCATATCGTTACCTCGAACGGACCCGTTCCACCCGTTGCTTTCAGGAACAAAGACAATCCAGAGCCAGAACACAGGGTCGTGTCCCGTTTACCGCCCGGCAATGTAAGCGTAGCAGAAGATTTAGCCCGTTCCGATATTTTAAAGATCGCCATTTCCCGACCTGCATAGTTACATACGCCGTCGTTAAAGCTCTTAATGACATAGTTACCCGGCAATAATCCGTTTACGGTATCCTTCGAATAACCGGCAGCCACATTCCGCCCTATCGGATCATAATCATCCCGGTATAACTCATAACTCCAGGCTCCTGCCGTATAGGGCACCCCATGACTATCGAGTACATTCACATACACGGTAGCCGTCGAATCGTAACATACCCATGTTTCAGGCAGTACATCAATCGTTCTCCTGCCTTCGATTTCCAATATAACCGAAGTAGAAACATCCCTGCCGCAACTGTTATAAACGATGCATCTCAGAGTATCTCCGGCATATTTTTCCTCGGTTTCCAGGAATAACATATTCGAATCTTCCCATTCATATCCAATACCACGGGATATGGTATCCACCGTCCCGTCTTTCCGGTAAAGAACCCAACGGAACTGCAAATCGCTACCTGTCGCGGTGACAGAAGGCGTATAGAACGCTCCTTCACACATTTTTCCGGCCGTAGCGGACAAATCGGTAATGATCGTAGCCGGAGTATTAATCCTCACCCAGGTACTGTATTTATATTTAATTCTTCCACAATCGGTATTTACGACACATGAATAGAGTCCCGATTTCGTCCGGTCGTTCGGTATGATATATGAATCCTCCAATTCCCCTCTGGCAACCGTATCTACCCGAGCCGTACCTGCGGGAGTGAATAGCCAAACATAATCATATACCGTTGTTCCCACCAAAGTCACCGACAATTTCCGGTCGTCTTCACTGACAGGATCACCTTCACAGAAGGTCAATTCTTCCGGCCACGGGGTGGTGTGCTTAATATTCGTAGCCACCTCTACTTCCATGTCTTTATAAGCACTCGACGTAAAGTCGTTACAAGTGTTATAGTAATAAACCCTGTAAGTTACATGCGAAACCCCTTCAGGCACTACCACCGTAGTGTCCGCTTTAGTTCCGACTGTTGTTGCCGGTTGCCCTGCAATCAACTGTTGCCATACATATCGAACACCCGTCATCGGAGAAGTTCTTACTGTCAGCTGTATCGGCGAAGGAGAACAGAGGTATTTATGCTCCAGATAACCCAAATATTCTATCGTCGTATCGACAGCGATCTGGTATACAGGAATCAAGTCCCGGTTTCCACACATTCCGCTGATCTTTATGGAATAAAGACCTGCATCACCTGTCTGGAATGTCTTTGAATAGGCATTCGTTGTTTCTCCGGGGATCACCTCTCCATTGAAATACCATTGAACAGTATATCCGGTGAGATTCACGGACATGGCCTTGGTAGTACCGGAACAAATCGTATCGTATTTCAGAGCCAACTTGGCACTATCGACATTCCGTTCTACCTGTACAAAAACAGTATCCGCATAAACATTACAGTAGCCTTTCCGCATAGAGCCTCCAACGCATACGTAATATCCCTGGTCTGCCACGGTTACCTTGCTAAATTCCAACCAAGAACGCGTGCTCAGCACTCTGTCCGGATTTTCAGCCCTATACCAAATATAATCTCCATCATTTACGTTAAAGAATTCACTATAAATAATACCGGCAGAGCCTTCGCAAACATATTTAATTCCCATCGGGTTAAAATCCGTAGAGTCTTTTACATTTACGGTGATTTTAGGTTGTGTTTCGGCTGTTCCGCAGGTATTTGATATTTTGCAATAGTAGCTACCGGATGCCCCGATTTTCAGGTCTGCATCCCGCCCTACCGAAATAGCCCCGGAAGTCGTACCTACCCGATACCATTCGTATGACAATCCGCATCCGGATGCCCTTGCTTTTAACAATACGCCTTCTCCTTCACAGAATTCATAATAAGGATAAGTTACCGCATTTACCGTGACGCTATTATCCGCAATCACTTCAATCGGCCCCTTCATCCATTTCGTACACTGGCTAACCGTATTCCTTGCAAATACCCGATACCGGGTAGAGGTATCGAAATCGCCACCGTCACAAATTTTTAAAGAAGGAATATCCTCCCATACCAGGGTTTCGCCTTCGATTATACAGGTTTTCTGCCACATATTCCCTACCTGATTCGGATCCATGTCTTCCCGGCACAGATAATACTTCACCCCTTTCTGGGCATTCAGCAGTTTAATCGTTCCTCCCGGTTTTGTATCGGCACAATAATGAACATTATAGCTTTCGAATTCACATTCCCGGATCGTATCCATGTCTAAAAGCCGTACCGTATCGGCTCCATTCACTTTTAAATGGGATACGCACTGAGGCCTTGAGTAGTAAGTAGCGGTAATGTAATACTCTCCACGTTCACACACCGGATACGGGAACCACAACGTATCCCTATCCCCCCAACCAAGGATATAATTGTCATGGTACTCATAATCACCATCCGGACTAACTTTCATTAAAGAATATTCCACATTATTCTGATCGCCCACAACGGCAAAACTGGTACACTCCCCTTCACAAACTGCGTTCGCCGTGCTAATCACATCAAAATTAGTCGGCGGAATAGCTTCAACCACATTGAAATAGTGATGACGACGGCAACCGCCACGGGTCTGGAATGTCAATATGTATTCATATTTCTCTCCCGCAGGACAAAGATGGTTGAAAGAAATCGTGTCGCTAATCCCATCCCCATGATAGAAACGAACAGTATCGTATTCCAACGCCGGAGAACCTAAGCCTCCATCCCTCAATTCGAATGTACACAGATAGGGAGCTCCATAAACTTCAATCTTCGCTCCGGTTTCCGCCCCTTTACAATAGTAGTATGTATCATAAAGTTCCAGATTCGGCATGGTATCCACATAAACCGTGATCGTATTCAACATCGCCTGACTACAATCTCCCAAATATCCCACAACGGAATAGACTCCAGATTCAGCAACAGGGAATGAGAGCATCCCTCCATCTTTCCGGAACTGCCTGTGGTCGGAATATTCCACTCCATCTTTCCATAAAGAATATTCAACCGTTTTCTCGGTTCTTCCCAATATGATTTGTCCCGTATCCCCTTTACAGAGATAGATATTTCCCTGGTCATATTCCGGGTAACGCGTTATTTCATACGCCTGGGGAGCCTGACCGATGGCAAAGGTCGGCTGCATGGTATCCCGGCATTCTTTGGCATATCCGGCTCCCAATCTTACGATGTTTTCAGCTATTACCCAATAACGCCCATATTCTGTCTGCGGTTTAAATTTCATTACACCTGCGTCCAGATAAGTGATCGTATCCAAAGGAGTGTCCTTGCTGTCTATGTAAAGATAATAGTTCTGATCTTCAACTTTGTTGATCAATTCTATTTCCAATTCTCCGTCATTATCACAGATGCTTCTTCCTGCCAATCCGGTTAAATGCGGCATCGGTTTGTATTTCACGGTTACAGACTGCATGTTTGAACAGCCCTTGTAATCCATCATCAAACGATACTCGTCATAGGCTTTATAGCTTCCCAGGAACACTCTTCCCGTTGAAGCGACATCGGCATGATAAACCGTGAGAGAATCACGGTATCCGTTATCCTTCAAGCCAATCAGCACATAATCGGCACCTGCTGTGGTCTGCGATACATACAAATTTTCCAGCTCGTTCACACAGGATTCGATTGTCGTATTGGACGAGTTTTCGGTGGTTAATCTTCCCGAAGCCGTAGGAGTTACTCCCACAATGATTGTATCTAAAGGAATGTCCCCACATACATCACGTCCATAAAGGATATATTTAGAATCTTTTGAAACACGTTTTTCATAATACGGTTTGATCATTCGCGGACCGACACTCGACCAACGAATATCAGCACCATTCCCCGGGAGTACCTCACTCATTAAAGTGTCGGTGGTTGTAATATCTTTCAGATAATAAGACCAACCCGGACTGCTACACGGATAAATCAAATCGGTGAGAGAGGTCACAGAACAGGTAGGACGTTCCTGGATCAGGTCGCAATGTGCGAGTTCTGTAATCTGCACCTGGCCGTTCATCCAGGCATTACATCCCGTCCGTTTGTCCGTTGCCAACACAGTATATATTCCGGTTTCATTGTGTGCACCAAACGACAATTCATTGCCTGTGCCCTGAATGGAATCGACTAAAGCCGTATCCCGGTATAGTTCATATTTTTTACCTATCTGGCTTCCCTTCAATTTAATCATTCTTTCCTGCTCACAAGTAGCATAAAGAGTGAAATCTTTAGGCGCTTCCTCTGCCGTGATCGTGAACGTGGTAGAACTGAAGCATTTCGACTCATTGTGACGGGCAAAAACCGTATATTTGCCGTGTACGATATTGGTGAAGCTCTTGGTTCCGGGGCCTTCTATCTGAGCCACAACTTTTCCTTCACGCTCTAAAGTATAGGTTACATCTGCTTCCAAGTGGTCGTATTTCAATTCAACACCCTCTCCCGCAGATATTTTTCCATACGGATAGCAATAGAACACATTTTCCTGAGCCACCGGTTTCGGATTACGATTGAATGTAAACCAATTCACCAAAGTAGGACAACCTTCCCGTTCACCCATCACCTGATAAGTTCCATAGGAACGTCCTGAAATGGTGGTTTCAAGAGCTTTACCATCTCCCACAAAAAGATCGATCCGATCGCCGGAAGGAGATTCCAGGAAATAGGTCACTCCTTTTTCTGTTAAAGGAATGGCAATCTTAGCATTTAAGCCTTCGCAAGCACCAGCCCCATCATTAACCACGACATCCACCTGCAATGGTTTTTCAACTTTCTTCACTTCGATGTCCACCGTGTCCGCACAGCTTCCCGTCAATCCGTTTTCAAACGGATAGTGCCCGTTATGCCTGTAAACAATTTTATAGGTCCCCGCACCGAACGGCTTAGTGAAATAATCAACCGGAGCCGTGATGGTTTCAAACAGGATGTTCGTATTCGACAGAATAGAATAGGACATATCCGTACTGGTGGAATTTAACTGAATCGTCAGTTGTTCCCCCTCACAATATTTCAGCGACGTGATCTCATCGTGCGAAGGAGGAGTGACGAACTCAATTATATCGGAATAGGTAGGACAATGATGATCCCCCGAAACACTTTCGGCTTTTACCCTGTATACTCCGGCATCCCGGACCGGATTATCCACTTTAAACGATATTGCCCCACCTCTGGAATTATCGTATCTATCCTTTTCTATAAAGGTTTCCCCATTGTCCGTGCTATATTCCAATATATAATTCACTCCGGCAACGGTGGGCCTCTGTACTTTTATAAATTCAGCAGTACCGGGCGCAACACACCTCACCCCCGGATTTTCGACGATCGGTTTTGCCGGACGTTCCCGCAATAAAATATACACACTGTCTTTTATAACAATGTCGTCATTCGTTGCCGTCATATAAAACCAGCCGCTCTTTTCGGGCGTAAACATCCACCAACCCGCTTTAGGCCCTTCGAAATTATCTCCCCACCACTGTACGGTAGTCACCGGATTATCCCCTCCGGCAGTATAGGCATATAATTTAGTTTCTTCCCCCTTACAAAGGTAAAGTGAGTCTATCCGGTTCACACCCCCCTCATCCTGAATATAAGCCGTGAACGGACGACGGTATACTTCAATCCAGATACTGTCTTTTACTTCCTGTCCCATACTGGTTACCCTCAGATACAACCAACCGGATTGTTTGGCCTGGAAGATCACCGTATCACCTTTAAAATCCCCCCAGGTTGCGTCGGCGTATCCCGGAGCATAGAACGACCAGGTCTTATCGTAGGTATAGTCTCCCCCCTTAGCCTGTGAACAGAAAAACAGTTCATCGTTCTTATATACAATGGTATCGGCTGCCCGTTCTTCGGTACAACAATAATACAGGTCGTAATATTTCCGATAACTTCCCCGATACTCGATATATTCCGTTTTCCGCTTCGTACATCCTTCATGCTTATGAGCATGGTAAAGCCGGATACAATTCTGGTCGTTACAATTCTTAGAACAATAGTGTGTTCCGTGATGCTGTGCGGCACAAGGACAGAACGGATATTCATAATGCTTATGAACTTCCGACTTCATAATCTCGGCACGGAGTTTTCCTCCCAGCACCCTCACCGTAACCTGATCTTCATGCACACATCCCGCCCCGTCGGTTACCGTCACTTTATAAGTGCGGTCTTCATTCACCGGAGTGGTCAGACGATTCCGGAAAGGATTGGATTCATCGTTTTCATAGAAAATTTCCTGCTGATCGTCCGTAATCTGATCCCGGCAATAATATAGATCGTACCAAGGTCTTTTACCACCCCATTCCCAGGTGTTATATTCCGTACCCATATAGACACACCCATGTTCAGCAGGCTTATAGGCATGATAAAGATACGGGCAGGTGGTTGCGGTACAGTTCGGGCCGTGTGAATACATGTGAATCCAATCGGATCCCCAATAGTCGTGTTTTTCTGCGCAGGGACAGAACGGCCAATAATATTGCTTATGGTATTCCGTATTGGGAGAAGTGATTACCCCCGTCTGCTGCAATTGCGATTCATCTTCCCATACCACATTCAAAGGCTGTACGTACGAGCCTGTAATATCCACATGCAACCATGCTGTCAATCCTTTCGAATCCAAATAAATATCAGCAGGGTTTGTTTCCACCTGGAAATTACTTGCCAAAACCGTGATATTATCTTTAAAGGTAGTTTTACATTTACCTGTCGGATCGGTCGCCGTGACATAATAAGTCGCTTTTTGCACCGGAATATAAATATCTTTAGAGGTTCCCGTTCCCGTAAAGGTTTCCCACAGTTTGAACGGAGTTTCCCGGTATACTTCATATTTCACCCCGGCTTCGGTTCCGTCGATTGTCAATGTTTTTGTAGAAACATCCGTATCCAGTTCGGCACAAAGGCTTCCACTTGCCGAAAGGGTTTGCTGTTTGGGTGCATCCACATTGTAAATTCTCACCTTATTGGTTGTCCCCGTACATCCTTCCCTGGTTTCCACCAGAACATAATACTCCCCTTCATTGATATGCGCCCATCCGATCGGAGAAGTCCGGTCGGGTTGTTTATCCGGATCGGGAACTCCATTTTTATATAAAGTATAGGTAGCACCTTCAATAAAACGGTCTACTTCCAATTGAGTTGAATCCATATAAACCGTTCCATCGGAAAGCACGATCCGGCAATTCACCGTGTCACCGTGTACCGCCTGTAAACGGTGTTTGGAAGGAGCTTCGAGCATATAAATAGAATCTTCCAGAACTATATCCGTGGTACATCCGTTCACTCCGGTAGCAACCACCCGGTAACGACCGAAATCCATATCCTTATAGATACGGGGTTGTCCGTCCTCCGGAGAGTTCAGCTCCGGCACGGCAAAAATTCTCACCCCACCCGTAAATGCAGAGTAAGGCACATCCCGAAAACCGCTTCCCTGATTCCGTTGCAATTGATAGTGGACATCCTTTTCCCATTCCGTCAATACCAGTTCGGCCCCGGTTGTTCCCATACAATAATAGGAAGAAGCATAAAAGTTCGCCTTTTTAGGCGCGTCCTGCTCTTCTACGAACGGTCTTCCGGTCATCTCCTGCTCACATTCCGTCTTCGGATTCTTTGCCATAATGTAATAGAATCCTCCCTCCATATCTTTAAATTCCAAAGGCCTTCCGGTTCCCTTTTTACTATCGACAAAGATGCCGTAATCACGGTACAGGTTATAGACCAAAGTATCCGAAGAACCACTCAGCGTGAGCTTACCCGTAGGATCGTGTCCGGCACAATATTTCCCTTCTCCGGAAAAATTATAATGTTCAAATACTTCCACATTCACCCATCCGGTATCCACCGCAGTTCCGCAGACATTGTAGGCGAATACGGTATATTTATTCAAATCGACCACATCCTGTCCCTGAACTTTCACATAGTTCGTATCGGTTTCATAAGAGTGTTCGTTCAGCACCCATTTGTAATGGATCGGGGCGGATCCCGTAACGCTGACAGACAGTTTTTGTTCCATCCCGGCGCATAACAAGGCATCGTAGCCTCCCACTCCTTTGCGGAAAGAAACCGGAATCGCCAGTTCCATCAGATTCAAAACTTCACTTTTTGTTCCTCCACACTGGTTATAGGCTTCCACCTGGTAAAGCCCCAAATCTTTTTCCCCGATGTAATTTATCTTAAAATCTTCCGAAGTACAGTCTTCAAAATGTCCGTCATCATACAAAGGTTTACGATTCAAATACCAGCGTAAACTGTCATACCCCGGATTACTTACCCGTGGTATAACACTAAAATAAGTTATAGAATCGCCTACACAGGCTTTTCGTTTCATAAAAGGATCACGATCGAAACGAGGCCGCAAATTCACTCTTACCTTAATAGCCCGGCTGGTTACTTTTTCAGAGCAATTGTTATAAGCGACACAGAAGTAATTTCCGGCATCTCCTTCTTTTATATCATTTAATATCAGCCGATTTCCGTCAGAATTCGCAATTTTAACTCCATCCTTCGTCCAGTAGTATTTGGTTCCGCTACCGGAAGCCTTACACATTAATTCCACCATACCGCCTTCACACACCAATGTATCGGCAGGAAATAGGTATACCTCTGCCGCCGGGCTGACGAAACTCGGTTTCTTTTCCACTTTCACCTCTATAATGTCACTGTAAGAGGGTTCATCCGAACATTCATTATAAACGGCCCAGCGATAAAATCCTCCTTCTGCCTGAGAAATCATGTTTATCGGGAAAGTAGAGGAAGATAAAGAGTAATCATTTTCTACCTGCCAATCCGTTTCCCCGAAATCCCTGTATACTTTCTGTAAAGAGCAGAAATACGTACCTCCACCGGAGATTTTTGCATTTAAAGTCAGGTTTTCAAATTCACAGCAAGAAAGCACCCCGTCTACGATAATATTGGTCCATTCTATCATAGGCAGGTTATAGACAGGCAAAAAGACAGAATCGGAAGCCATGCCACATTCATTGTAAGCAGTCACCACATACAACCCCTCCGCTCCTTCCGCAGGCCCGGCAAGGCTGACTTTCAAATCGCGGAGAGTATCCGGCAAAAGTGTAGTGACTCCGCTTAACGTATCGATCCGCTTCCAGGAATACCTTATATCATTTTTTTCCGCTCCAAATGTCGGGATTAAATCTACCGATCCCGTATTCACACAAACGCCATCTGCATAATCATGTAAAGACATCGGATTGATAACCCAGGGAGCCTTATTTAAATTAATATAGAACACTTCACTGATGTCCTGGTCACAACTATTTTCCACCAAACAGCGATAATAACCCGAATCGGCGACACTGGTAGGCTGAACGATACGCAAGGTGTCTGTTCCCAATCCCAAATAACGATCCTGAGGCAGCAAATCTTCAAAGAAATTCGCACCCTGTTTTTGCCATCTATATTTCAAATTAGTCCCGGTTGCATGTACCGCCAGAACAATTGTATCTGAAACACATGTAAAAGTTGTTTGACTTAATGTTGTCACAACCGGCGGGACACATGAAATTGCCGCTCCATCCCCTTTTCCCCCGGTATAGATCTGTCCACTCGCCAGCCAGCAAGAAAACATCAACATTACACATACTAAAAAGCGTTTCATTCGCATTTATATTTTATTCATTATTTTTTTATACACCGCACAGGCCGCCCGCCACTATTATAATTACCGTTCTGCACATCATAGTCGTCAGAGAATGTGGAGAAACAACCGTAATCATGATCGTTTATATCGTAATCGATCCTTACAAATTTTCCAATCGTTCCGGCAGCCCACCAACCTTCGTATTCTTTCCGGGTATTGTTGAAATATCCTGTACTGAATCCGATATTATTCAGGAAAACGTCGATTCCCGGGTCGAAAAGTCCCCAACCCCAGCCACAATTAAAGGGATTGCTACTTGAAACATAGTCGGACTGCCCTACTTCACAGGGATCTTTTTCTCCGTAAACGGCACTTTGCATCCACAAATAATCCCATTCCTGCTGGGTTACGATATGGAAACCATCGGGACATAATGCATCCCCTTTGTCCTCGATCTGAGCCCAGGTATATAATCCTCCCGTCGCAACTCCATTGACACGCACCCGCAAATCTTCTTTCATCAGGCACATACCGCCGATCTGTGTGACATTATAGGTATTATTATCAGCATCCTTTACGGAGGACGGACAAGCAGAAGCAGCCGTTCTTATCACCAACTCCAGTTCTTTTGTAAACACACAGCCGTCGATAGTCACAGTCACCAAAATCCGACAGACACCTCCGTCGTTCATCGGAATTGCAGAAGTAAAATCATTCCGGCTCAGGAATTCTTTACTTTCGGTAACTCCAATCTGGTTACTTAAATTTGTCCAGGGCTGGGTGTCGTCCAAACGCCAATCCACTTTTACATCGCCAGCAACCCCCAATAAGGTGGTAAGTTCTATCGATGAATCGAACGAACCTATTTGCAGGCTTCCCTGCCCTCCGTTGATCTTGTATCCCGGCACGATAACCGTTACTTCATTTCCATAGGATTGGGCATGAGAAGCGATGCTCTGCCGCCTGAACTTATATTCATGCATTAAAACAGTGTCTACCAAACATTCGCTTATCGTCAGATTCTGAGTGTTACTATTGGATAAGGCTGTCCAGCCTTTGCCCGCATCGTTTATTTCCCAAACATATATAGTCGTTGCAGGAGTATCGTCTCCGTTTTCAATTTCTGAAATTGTATAAGGATGTGTGTTGCAAATGGCAGATGTATCCCGATTCAGCATATTCTCACAGGCAACAACGCCTGTCAGGATGGATTTCATCGGCACGGAACGTCCTCCCCTAAAACCCACATAGGAAAGACGCAATTCGCTATCCATAATTTTCTGATATATTGTATCTCCCCGGTAAGACACAGCCATCTTATCGGCAACGATCTCTCCACTGCTGGTACTCCCGGCCTCGGAGGCAAACGATCCGCCCCTCAATATAAAATTCTCTTTCTCAGCAGGCCACTCCAACACCGGCCACGGAAATGTCACATCCACATCGATAGAAACCCAACCACAGTTATAAGGCCCGAAATCATAAGCCTGCCGATACCGTACGACAGCTTTCATCGGATTGTTTTTCTTGCTGATAGTCGGCAAATCCAATGTTTTCGAGGCATATATATAACCGCTACCACAACAAACAACAGGCTCGTGATACAGATGGATGGTAGAATCCGACCGCCAAGAAGCGACGGACGACCAAATGTTGCCATCCCCAAATACCTCTCCATTAAAGTCTTTTCCCTCCTGTGCACTATAATATATTTCCGCCAGGTTACCCGTCATTTCCATCAACCCCCAATGTGAAGCTCCCGCAACATATATGTCGGAAGTTTCCGATGCAAAAGCTCCACATTTTACCGGACCTAAATTATGCACTTTAGGCCCGTTCATCCTTCCTTTAGGAGGTGTTGTGGGAAACAATACCTGTTCATTTTCTGCATTATCATTCGCCATTGTGGAACTATTCCAGGTTTTCAGCGATTCAAATGTAGGGCTTCCCCAGGCAAATGAACGGGAGTTCGAAGCCACCGACGGATTCCGCTGACGGCATCCTTTCTCATATTCCATCTCACTGTTAGGCCTTAATCCCGCCCAATCCAGATACAACTGCACATCTTCGGGCGTGAGGTAATTACAAGCTATACTTTTCCCGTCGTCATCATCGTTGATCGGGTTATCGCCATTTAAATCAAATCCAAAAATTACAGCGGTATCGGTTGTCTGGAAACGTTCCTGTAAAACAATGCCGTTCCGGAAATTCGGAACCCCTTTGGCACCAAAAGCAAAATCTCCGGCAACCATCTGATCCAGATCGTTTCCGATTCTTTTTTTCTGATCCTCATAGGTAAGCCTATTCAGAAAATTCACATACTGTTCCTGTGAAACTTCATACTTCATGGTGTAGAATCCCGTATATCCGGTAGGAAATAATTTAGGCACCACCCAATTGTTCTTCCATCCGGAAGGAGTGCTTGCAGTCAGTCCCATCGTATACACACGTACACTATCGTCCGTGTCCATATAAAAAGCGGCATCGCATTCTTTCGATACAAAAGAATACCCTGAAATACGGTCGCCCAGATAATAAGGGCCATTAGGAACATATACCATTTCTACCGCCTGCACAGACACTTCGATCTTTCCTTTCCTAATATCATCTGCCGTTACATCATAATACAGGCTAAGGTCACCCATCTTGAAGTCCCATTCCAGGGAAACCCGGTTAATTTCAATATTACCGCTTCCCGGAGTTCTTCTGTATATAAATACTCCCGGAACCACGGGGTCTTTCGTCATAGGAGTCTGCCCATAATTCCCAAAATACAGCGTGTCGTATCTCAGTGCATTCCATTCCACGGTCGTAACCGGCAGAAATTCCATAGCCGGAACATTTTCTCCTCCGGCGGCACGGTGTCCTGAATTTTTCAGATAAGCATGATGCCAAGGCTCGTTCACACCGACCCTTCTGTATTTCACAAACAGATAAACAGCATCCCAACTTTCCGGGTCACGCCAGGAATGTTCCCAGCTCAACGGAAAAGTAACCAATGCGGTTGTCTCTGTTAAAGCCTGCACTTTAGCCTCACCGCGGATGCGTACATCATTGGCATAAGTTTGCAGAAACAGACCAATTACAAAGACGATAGAAACAAATATCCGCGTCATAATTTTTATTTTATTTCACACAACTGAATACACTTGCAACAAAGGTACATAAATTAACAGAATTTTCAAAACATAATTTGTCATTCTATAATTTCGGAATATTTATCCCGGTTCTGATACATAATAGAAACGTCGTCTTTCGTTCCTGTGGGAGCCTTCAAGTCCTCAGGCACAGTTACCTTTCCATCGAAGTTGACGTCTTCTTTATAGTATGCCGGTACCAACTTTTCACGTAAAATACCTTCGTTCGCATTATTTACAGAAATCAATGAGTTTCCAAATACATTACCTGCATACATACCCCATACCACAGTTCCATTTACCTGCCCGATGTAGTGCAAATGGGTGGTGATTTCCTTGCCACTGCGGCAATACACATTCGGAACTAACCTCAAGTCCATCAACGGAGCGCTCTTAGCGTCACTCGCCAGGGCAAGTCCGGAAGCTGACCCGATTGCTAAATGGTTCCGATGCTTGATCACTACATAGTAGGAAGTGTTGAAATCGGCATTCGGAATCGCCAAGGTTTCCCTTCCATGACGGTCGACCACGCTTCCATCATTCAGCAACAGGAATTCCTCTCCATAGAAACGTTTTCCATTCACACTATCCCGGCGTAATTCCACCGTCACCCAATCTATACCTTTGCGTTCGCCTAAATCAGGCCATGCCGACCATTTCTTCAATGGCAACAGATTTTCTGTCCAAAGCGCACTCTCCATCGTTCCCTTGCTTTCATTATAAGCCCCCTGAAGCATCACTTTCACTTTCAAATATCCGGAATCCAGATAAGTGATCGTTCTCTCTTCCGTAAGCGTTGATGAACAATAATCATCCGAAACGGTAAATAAGTATGTTCCTGCCGCCGTAATAACCCGGCTCGCCTTATTATCATAACCCACAGGCACTTTATCAATTTTGTCCTTACCTTCCGAGTCTTTATAAGCCAGGAAATAATACCACGGCTTAATACCGTTATCCAAAGTCACCGTGAAACGAACTCTCTTGTCGGAGCCCGGAATCACTAAATTCTTTATAGAAGTTTCTTTCCCTCCGTCGATGCTTGTATTGCTTGCCGTGACATGGAACAAAGGAGCACGGCGGAATACCAATTTCACTTCGGCATTTTCAGGAGCAGTGCTACATCCGTAAATATCGGTAACGGACGACAATTCATAAATACGCATCGAATCGGCCAATCCGGCACTGTAAGTAATCTCATATCCTTTGTATCCATCGGAAGTCGAGCCAGACAAAGAGCCCGGACGTCCTATCAGTTTTCCGGCAGCATTATAAGAATAACTCTTAATCTGATAAGAAATCCTTCCGGTTCCTTCAAACTCGGCCACCAGATTTGTCCGCTGATTTACACAAATATCTGTTTTTTCTATACTCAACTTTCCAGTCGGCAACGGATCGAGAACGATTACCGCCATAGCAGAATCAGCACATCCGGCAGAAGTCGAGGCTTTATAAACCACCTTATATTCGCCCGGATCGCCACTCAATTGGTTATCCGTACTCAACACTCCATTGATATAGAACTGACCGATCGGCACATCCGGATGTGGTACCAACTCGGTTATCAGGTCAATCTGCTGGCAAGCTCCGTAATGCATCGTCCCTCCGGTAGCTTTTCCCAAATAAGTTCCATAAGGCTTCTGAATCACATAAGAGACAGCATCGCCCTTTATCTTTCCGGCACATGCCGTCGGGTCCCTAAATTGAGTTGCCGAAGCGATATAATATGAATTATCGTCGACCACATCCATTTCAAATACAGTATCACGACTCCATATCTCTACCGGAGCCCCCCCTAATTCCGGCGCAGTGTTCTGATCGCTTGTCCGCCGAATGTCCACTCTCCACGGAGCTTCCCCTCCTTCGATCTTCAGCCTTAACTGCACCCGTTCGCCGCGGCATACGGTGTTCCTTCCCTCTACGCTCAAACTGGCATAAAACAGTTCCCTCGGCCTTACAACCACTTTTAAAGTGTCCTCGGCTACACAAGGCACGGTGGATGTGTAGAAGTCGTATATCTCATAAACGCCCTCACCCGGAAGGGTCAAACTATCGTTCAAGGTGTAGACATTCTTCGATATGCCGTCTTTTTCCCCTTCTTTCCTGTAACTATAACTCCAACGCACACAGGCTGGATCGGTCGGTACCAACTCGACCTTCACTCCTTCGGTAGCATCCGCACAGAGATAAGCCACCGGACGGTCTACGGTGAGTTTCACCTGGTCTACCACCCGAATCAGTATCGTATCCGTGATCCGATAACCACATCCATTCTCAACAACACACCACAACTTGCAACTATCGAAATCGGTGGTAAGGTCTTTTATATCACAAGCCGACTTAGAATTAAATTCTCCATTCTGAGCTTTTGTATCCAAATAGGCAACCAACTGACTTTCCCCACTGTTCTTTTTCCGGGCATACCAGGAATATACCAAATCGCCACCCGATGCTTCAGTTGTAACGGTTCCCAAAGACATGTTAGCACAATACTGCGGTTGAGCCATAGGTTGTTTCTTAATGATCGGCATAGAATCGATCCGAAGGTGTACGTCACCGGAGATCGCACTTCCGCATGTGTTATCCAAAGCACAGTAATATTTACCGCTATTGGCCACTTGTTTCAACACTTTCAATGTGTCCGTTTCTCCTACCAGCGTGGTAGTTCCATCCGCATTCCGCCGGAACCACTGGTAATGATTGTATTCAGGATGTTCCCGCTGAGCATCGTCCACAATGATAATGTCGGTTTCATCCGTTGCCGCACATACGCTGACCACAGAATCTTTCGCAAAAGAAGCAAGAGATATTTTCTTATCCACGTAAACATTATGGCTCGCACTTCCGGTGTTACACTTATTGGAATAAGTCACTTCAAACCATGCCCCGTCATCTCTCAGGGTGGCATTACCTCCGGAATAAGCATACGGTTTACCCGCTTCCGGCTGCACCACAACATTTCGTTTACGCCAAGTGTACGATACCCGGTCTGGATATGTCTTACTGCCGTCTTTCAATACGATTTCCAATTTCAGCGGCTCATTCTGGCAATAGTGCTGTTCCAGCGCAGGAGCACTCACTACCCGCAAGGTATCGTCTACATATAATTCGCGGATATTAAATTCTTTAGAGTTACAAGCATTCTTAGCCACTACTTTATATTTTCCGGCATTTTCAGGAACGATAGAATCGAATTGCAACCATTTATCATGTTTGCCTGTTATCAATTTATCGTTACAATACCAATACAATGTATCCCGGCTTTGTAATTTTATGCTATATTCAGAGCCCACGCAAAGCGTATCGATTTTCGCTACATATCCGGTAACTTCCGGAACACGGTTGAATTCAAGCCGGATCGTATCGTAAAGAGCACCGCAACTATTCCAGGTACAGCATACGTAATCACCCGCATCATCCACTTCATTCACATTCGTAAGCGTACAAATGGCATTCTTCGAGATTGTATCTCTTTCATGTCCCGGACGATACCAATAGTAATTTTCACCCACTGCACTGCTTACCAATTCCACTTTTTCCGCACTGGCACCACAGATCATCTTATCTACCATTTTCTCCGGCATCCTCACTACCTCACGAACGTCCACCTTAATCGGAGTGATGTCTACATGCCCGCAATAGTTAGATATTGTACATTCGTAGATTCCCATATCTTCCATTCTCAGACTGTCGATGATATGGCTGACAGAATTACCAACAACATTGCCATCGAATCTCCATTCGTAGTTGAGCATACATCCGGAAGCATTGGCAACCATAGAAGCCCGTTCACCCGTACAGCTACTGAACGATATGGTTGGCCTGTTCGGTATCGGTTTATCCACGGCCATGATATTGATCCTTCCGGACATTTCAACTTCACATTTTCCGTCGGTGGCAATAACCGTATAAACATTGCCCACATCAGAATTGCCGTCACACCGTTTTCCTTCCAAACCCGACCAACGGAGCGATCCGCCGGAGGTTCCCTTCAAATCTTTTGCCGGCACGTAATTACCGTTACGATATAATTTATAAGTAATCGCATCCGACTGGCTTCCTTGCAGGATAATCGATCCCGAAGGTGATGCCGGAGTTATTCCGTCTGCATTGAAATAACAGTATCCATTCACAGAGGCATTCAATATATATTTTTCAATCTTCGAAGCCACGTGCAGATGTATGGCAGCCCCCATCTGAACTTTACTGGTGATGACATCGGAAGTGGCGGGATCGACCACATCTTTGGTTGCAATCACAAAATAATATCCTGTATCACACTGTTCTTTGAAATCGAGCGCTTTTCCTGTGCCCGGTGCAGAAGCAATAAAAGCGGTATCTTTACCGGTGGCCCGGAACAATTCATAGTAAGCCCCCTTTTCACTGCCTGAAAGTTTCAAGGTGCGGCATTCGTTCGCTTCACACATGTATTCGTCGCCGATAACTTCCAATTTGAATTTCTCTACGCCCACTTCATTCACAACCACCGTGTCGGTAGCGACACAGACAAAGTTATCGCTGATGTCGAAGGTACTGATCTGATAAATTCCTTTTCCATACGAACCTAACGACACGGCATCGCCATTCGCCTGCTTATACGTACTAATCGGTGTCGTAAGTCCTTTTATCTGGTAGTATACCTGCGGCGAAGTAGGCCTTTGCACAATAATTTCAACCTTTTCTCCTTCCAGGCAGGTATAGGCCTTATTCACATGCAATTCCGGCAGCGGAAGCATCTTCACGTCCAGCGTATCGGGCATATAAGCAGTACACTCATCCGTGACGGTGGCCACCACCGTATACTGGCCAACCTGAGAAACCGTTCCCAAAATTAAAGTATCGGCACTGCCATTCACTCCTTTAGAAATTGTTTCCCCATTTCTCTTCAACACATAAGTCACACCCGGTTGTGGATTTTCAAGCACTAATTCCCGGCTTGATCCTTCACATAACTCACCGTTCCAACCCGCTTTGAGGTATCGGTTTTCCGGAGCAGCACTCAAGCACGGAGCCGGATACACAGTGTCGCACTGCCGACTCTTACTGGTGACATAAACCGAATAACAACCCAATTCTTTCTGAGGATCGAAAGCCCGATCCAGCCAGTCCATATTATCACCGAATATAGTGTCCACCGCATGACCGTTAACCAGCAAATAATAGTCCATATAGGGCACACGCGGTTTGGTCAGCCTTATCGTTATCGATGCGTTTTCTCCTCCGCAAACCGACTTCGTGTCAAAGCCCGGATGATCAGTATAGAAGTCTTTCCGGATTGTGAGGGTATCCATCGCATACATACACTGTGAAGAATCCACCGTTGCATACACCGTACAAAGACCCGAAGCAGAAGGAATCACGACATTAGCCAGATACAATTCACCCGTTCCCGTTCCCTCGGCTGTCCATTTTTCTTCTCTATACTGAAGCGTATAGGTCACCCCTTTCTCACTTCCGTTCAATACACAGCGGTAACCATCGTTCCCGTCGCAATATACCCCTTCCTTAAATTTCTTCAGTTTGAAATCCTTAGGAGCAGCAGCATCGTATATCTGTGCCGTGTCCATCGCAATCACGCTGTCGCAAGCGTTTTTAGCATACAGGATATATCGTCCGGTCTTCAGCGGCTTTCCTTTGATTTTATTCCAGCTAAGTTCCACGTTCGGGTCACCTTCCTTGTGTTCCGACTCATCCGTCCCGTCGGAAATATAATAGAACCAGTTCAATTCGGTTTTCTTCGCCGTAATCGAAACTTCACTGGAAGTCGATTCACTACAATTATATCCGTGAACAGTCATTTCGGCATTTGCAGGACGGGCATAAAGGATAACCTGCCCGCTCATCCATGCACCACATTTTTCGTCTACCCCCTTGGTGGCGAAAACACTATATGTACCCGGCGTACGGAATGTAGAGAATCTCACGGTGTTCCCATCGGATTTTACAGGTCCTTCCACCTTATAAAAATCATTCATATACAGATAGTATTTCACGCTATCGCCTTCACAGCCATTCATAAGCGCCACATCCACCGAGCCTGCACAATCCCCTCCGCCATTGGCATTGGTAATCGGGAACACTTTCGGCTGGGTTAGCTTGTGCACAGACATCGCCGCAACAATATCCGAACATTTCGTTCCTTCGTATGTACCCGTCACATAGTAATCGCCTTCCGGCATCACGTCAAAGAAACCCGCATTCGTTCCGTAAAGAGTGTCTACGGGGTTTCCTTCTTTCGTATACAGAACGTATTGTGCCGAAGGATCCAATCCTGAAATGGTCAAAGCACATCCGTCAGCATCCGAACTGGCCGCATCGTAACAATATTCACAATTAGAAGCCGTTGCTTTAGGCGGAACTCCACTAACCTGAATCGTCTTGAAGTATGTCCGCTCACAAAGCCCCTGATAACGCATAACGATATTGTAGCTACCCGCAGGTTTACGATCGGCAAAAACAATCGAACCACCGTTACCGTATATGGTGTCGATATTGGCTTTCGTTACTGCATTTTGCAAAATGTAATGAACATTCTCTTCCGATTCATGGATGACGATCGAATTATTTCCTGCTTCACAAAGCGCGCCTTCCGGCAATTCAAGATTCAGAATTGTCTTCGACGGATAAGGATATTCTTTCACCGTAAAGGTATCGGAAGCCCAGCATCCACCCCACAATCCGACGCGTTCCCTGTAAAGTTCGTAGCGTCCTGCCGGAATCATTTTACTGAACACCTTATTTTCCGGATCCTTATCCACAACCGAGCCATCCGCTAAATTCTTCAAGCTATAAGCAATACCATAAGTTTGTGCCGACAATTCTATCCGTACTCCATCGGCTCCCTGACAATATTCCAAAGGACTTACGATGGATTCGTGAGGCACGCCACCTCTGACAGTTGCTTCCAAAGGTAATGATGTACAGGTCGTAAGCGGGTCATAAGCTACAAAAGCATAGGTTCCGTTACTCAATTTTTTAACCACCGTATCCCCGGCAAACGAATTAATCACAAAGTCTTTCATGACCTCTTTTTGCGTCAGAGTATATTCGTAGTCGGCCTTCAAATTTTTCAGTTCGATCATGGCTTGTCCATCGTCACGGCAATCCGCAACCGTCCAGTCACTTTCTTTCAGCTCAGGCAATGCGATTCCCGGGAAATCGAATACCCCTTTTTCAGCAGTACAACTCTTATTCGTTGCCGATACATAATAATTAAATCCGGCATTCACATCAGAGAATACAATCTTATCCCCAACTTCTTTCCCGACATATACTACGGTATCGACCTTACTGTACAGACGATATTCAGCTCCGCTTTCCCAGTCTTCCAGGTAAAGATCGGATTTGTCCATAAAGCATTTGTTCGTTACAATTCCTTCCAGATTACCGATCTTGGCCACAGCACCCGGACGAATGGAATCGTTCATGACTAACGAGCAACCGTTTCTTTCCGCCAATACGGTATACATTCCGCCGGCAGCCACAGGAATTTCCCATTTCACTTCTCCGTCTCCGGGCAGCGTTGCGAATCCGGACGGTACTCCTTCATAATGTAACGTGTAATTAGTTCCGGCTTCCGGATCGTTTACAAAAATATTCATGGTGCTATCCACACAGGCCATTCCGCTATAAGCAGCACTCAACAGGGCCGGCAGCGGTTTTTCCTTCACCTCAAGGGTATCCAGCATCAACAAATCGCAATAATCCGTACGAATCCGGTATTTACCAACTTGGTAATATCCGGCAAAGAGGGTAGCAGACGAACCTGTACCTACAACTTCCACACCCTTCACATCCTGATACACCGCGTTACCATCGATAGTATCTTCCTTCTGCAAGAAATAAGTCACCCCGCTCTGTGTGCCTGTTATTCCAAGCTGCACACCCCGGTCTCCTTCACAATAAGATGCGTTTCCGGGAGTATATATCTTAAAGAAGTCAGGCAATTCGCGAATGACATATTCCTGACTCAAACGCCGGGTACAATGTGCGGCATTTTCCGCCACAATGTAATAAGTTCCCAATTCGTCCCATTCACCGAATATCAATTCCATATCCCCACTCGCAGCACTCTTCTTAGACAGATAAACGTCTTCCCCTTCTTTATACAAATAGTAGTCTATATTTGTAGCGGGTACTTTTACTCCCATCGAATGAGGATACCCGACACAACCCAATTTATTTCCCACAAGGTCGAATTCCTTCGGTGCAATAGAAGTTTTCACCGTGAAAGAAACCAACACTTTGGAACATCCCCCCGCATTCGCATAGATATGATATTCCGTAGAATTAGCAGCCCCAAGCACCGAAAGCGTTCCATGATAACAAATCGTGTCATCCTTAACACGGTCGAAATCGCCCACTTTGTTCCCGTCAGGCCCGTGAAGTTCATAATGAATCAAAGAATCCGCCCCGGCAACTAAAATAGTTTTTCCATCAATACCACTCAGGTTATCGCAATAGGTAAACTCGTATTGCTCCATAGAAAGTTGTCCCGGATCAGGAGTTACCACTAAGCCTTTCACGGTATCGGTACAACGATTGGCAGGATCATAAGCTTCTACAAAATAATTACCCGTTAAATCGACTAATTCATCGGATGATTTCACCAACAATTCCAATTCTTCATAGCCACCATAATCTTCATCGACTTCTTTAAAGAATCCCTCTTTATAAATACGGTATCTTACAGTAGGCCGAGGAGATGGAAGTACCACTTTTATGCCTTTCACCACATCGGAAACACAATAATCCTTAATACCTTCGACATTATCGATCACCGGACGAGGCATCGATTCTATTTCCACCCGATTACTCATGGTGTCGATACAACGTCCCAGCGTTGCAACCACCTGATAAGTACCTGATCCATACTCACCGATGAAGGATAATTTTCCGGCATTGCCTGTTTTTTGCTCGATCTGTACATTTTGGTTTTTCAACAACCGATAGGTCACATCCCGTTCCGTCTGATCCACATAAATCGTATCTCTCCGTTCGCCCTGACAATATTTAGTGATTTCACCACTGCTAACCAGATGTCTTTCGGGTGATCTCTGCAACTGAATGGCTTCCGAACGGGTTTCACAAACAGCATCGTCATATACTTTCGTCGCAATAATCCGATAATAACCGGAATTATCAGCAACAGAATATCCGGGAATCTCAAAACGGCCTTCGCCACCATCCCCCGTGATGCTGTCTTTCTTCACATAAGAAACGGTTTGTACCGGACGGTAATCCAAACGATAACCCACATTCGGCTCCGTTGCCGTCAGCACAATAGCAGTATCCGCCCCCGGAACCACACAATCCAAAGCCGCATTGGCCAGGAATATATCCGGACGTTCACGCACAGCAATCCACACCGTATCTTCCGCCTGCAATACGGTAGGGCCGGTAGGGCCGTTAATTACCGAAATTACATGCAATACCACAAATCCATCCTTATTTTCTTTCCGGGTGTAGCTGATTTTACTCTTATGAGGAACAGGGATACTATCCGTGTAGTAATCGTCCGTCCACTTAAACTGATAAGTAGAGCCACCTCCGCTGATAAAAGAGCACAAATCCACATTCTCACCCCGGCAAAGGAAAAGTGTATCTATCGGGGTGTAGCAGTTCGAAGCCCTGATCTCTGCAGACAACGGTTCTCCCTCTACCAACACTTTTATCATCGTATCCTTCGCACAAAACTGATCTTCAACATGTACGATAAATAACTCCCCTTTATTTAAAATCTTTGTCGTAGCCGTATGGGTATCGGGATCCACAAAGTCGATCTTAGAACTGGGTTCCCAGGTTACAACCGGATTTCCAACAGCATTATAAATATCCACTTCGAGGTTCGTGACGGTACTTGCATTAATGGTCTTTTCCGGAATCACACTCAATCTTAAATGATTGGCCTCTATGCTAACCGAATCGGCCATAACCTGAATACAATGTTCTACGGTATCTTCCGCCACCACATAGTAGGTTTCATTTTTATCCAAATCCACTTTCCACACTAACTGTTCGCCATTTCCAAATTCGGAAGCTAAAGGCTCGGAAGATGAAATTGCATAAAAATTATAGCGAATGCCCGGAGTTGATCCGCCCAATATGATGTTATGTTCTTGCCCGGTCTGTTCCTCACAATAAACCACGCCTCCGTCCAACAACCATTGTTTCAGCTGAGGCAGGTCGGTTACGGTAACTTCACCCATATCCTTCTCACAACCATAATTTGTTTTGGCCCGAACGGTATAGGTTCCTCCTGTCACGTTATCCCAGGCGATCAGATTCCCGGACACCGTTCTCTCCGTAGATACGCCATCCCGGTAAAGAGTATAGCTACATGTTTTTTCACTATTGGACAACTGCAAAACCACATCGCTCTCCATTCCATAACATGCCGTCGTATCATGATCCACCGCAAACAACGAATAAATTTCCGGATACGGGCGTTCGGTAATGGTGTCGTTATGCCCAATTTGTACAGCACAGCCGGATTCCGTATTTTGTGCAACCAAACGGTAAACTCCCGCCTTCAAATCCAGCCATACCATCGGTTCGCCCGTTCCCACCAATTTGTTCGGAGTGGCAGACCAGCCTCCGTAACGCTCATTATACATTTGAAGCGTATACAATATATCGGTATTCTTCTCACTTCCGCTAAGTGTAAGCGATCCCGCCCTTTCTCCCGTACACATCGGGTCTGACACATAGAAGTCGAATTGCTTCGGCGTTGGATTCTGATAAATATAAATCTCGCCGTTCATTTGGGCCCCGCAAGATGTACCGTCTTTCCGGGCAGAGGCTTCCACATGGTAGTATCCTGCTCCCCAACGGCCAAAAGTCAATACCTTCGTACTTACCGTATCGCCATCTACCGTTTTTAAAGTTACATAATTCGTTTCATCTAACCTCTGGCGGCGCTTCAAGGTGTAGACCACGCCTTTTTCAAAACCACTGAGCGTGACTTCGCGGAAATCGTCCGCACAATAAGCTCCGGCACCTAACAAATTATATGTTTTCGGAGTAATCACACTAACTTTACTTTCGGTGAAAGGAGTGGATTTTATATTACATTCATTCTGAGCAACTAAACGGTATACTCCGGCGTTGTTATACGACACATTCTTTAAAACCAAACTTGAAGAAGTTTCTCCCGGCATCTTTACGCCGTCTTTCATCCAGTAATAAATTATCGGAGCTTCCCCTGTCGCCTTCACGCTCAAGGTTATACTACTTCCCACGCACAAAGCCACGGAATCGAGAGGTGTGGTAATCACAGCAGGTAATTTCACTTTCAAATCCACGGCATCGCTGGCAAGCGTACCACACTCGTTCTTCAACTTAACGTAATATTTCCCGGCATCCGAAGCCACCAAAGTATCTATCAAAAGTCTCGCCGTCCTTGAACCGGAGAAATGATTGTTATCCAAAATGTCTACTCCGTTGTGCACCCATACACATCCCACTTCACCGGCATCGGAGGTATAATCGATCAACATTTCAACATGCTCCGTACCTTCGCAATAGTCAGGTTTCAAACTGATCGGCAAAATAATTTTAGGCAGTTCTTTAATTCCTACTTTAAATTGCTTGATTTCTTTCCAATCACACGCATGACGGGCATAGCAGATATACACCCCGGCATCGGCAGGCATTACTCTCGAAATGGTATGCCGTGTTGTTGTTGTCGGCAGATCAACTCCATCTTTTTTCCAGGCATATTTCAACGTAGTGGTCGGATTCTGGATATTGTTGTTTGCAAGCAATACCAGATTTTGATTCGTTCCGGCACAAACCACCGTATCGACCGTTTCGAAAATAGGAATGATCTCGTCTTCTACGATCAACCTAAAGGTCTTGCTTTGGGTTGTCGCACATTCATTGTAAGCTCTCCAAACATAATAACCATTGTAAGAAGATTCCACAGGGTCGATCGTAAAGGTGGGCGACGACAACTTACTGCGAATGCAACGAATATCGCTCACGTAGTTACCGTTCTTATCTACCTCTACCTGCCAAATTTCATATCCGTATGTTCCGCCTCCCTTGACTTCCGTTGTCAATTCTGCAATACCTCCGTTACAAATGTATTTATCCTCCGGCTGCTGCACGAAAGAAGGCGCTTCCCATATTTCCTGGAAAGTCGTATCGTAGGAAGAACCACAATAATTAGTGGCTTCCACCATATAATAACCTTCGTCGGCTTCTTTGCTCTTTTCAACCACATAATACGGATGAGCATAATCCTGTTCCGGAAGCTTTTGGGAGAAGTTAAGGCCATCTTTAGAATAATACCATCTCCACACCAAACCTGTTCCGCTTTCCGTTCCTCCGTTCGGAATGGATACCGAAGTCACAAAACGGAATTCTTTTCCTTCACAAACGGCCTTGTTAACAGAAAGGTCGGTCACTTTAGGCTTACCGCCTTTCACCAAACGTACCTCTCTCGAGAAGGTATAGCCATAAGTATTGCTTAACTTACAACGGTAACGTCCTTCATCCTCTGTCTCTATCGAAGTAAATTTCAAACGGGCGGAATCGCATCCGGTTACATTATCTTTCCCGACAACGGGCATCATATCCACCCACTTAGAAAGGGGCGCCTCTGCATATTTCTGCCAACGGTATCTCAAGTCGTCCGTTTCAATAGCAGTTACCCACAAAACAGCCGCCGTCGTATCACAACCCAGCAATTCGTCGCTCTGGTTCAACAACTGAGGCAGATCGTTCGGCAATACATATCCGTCGTCATTACCTCCGGCATAAGGAGTCAGATCACGTAAATAAATATTTCCTTTACGCTCTACGGCACACTTACCGGTGGTACTTACCGTGAAAGGAACGGAACGTGTCAGTGTTGTAGCCGACAACACCAAAGGATTCACATCCCGATACATATTCGTTCCCACTTCCCACGTCAGCAATACAGAAGAATCTTTATTTACCGATCCCCGAATGGTCAAGCCCGATCCTTTCATCACATGGTGGACGGTTTCCACATCCAATTGTGTTTTCAACGATTTCAAGATGATCGTATCGGCCACATAGCAATCTCCATCCGACACAAGCAACTGATAAATACCGTATTCTTCCACTTTTACCTGTGTTTCCGGCATAATACGGGTTGAAATACCCTTGCCGCTCCACAGATAACTATACTGTATATCTTCTTTCAGGAAGCTCTGATCGGCTTTCAGGGTTATCGTTTCTCCAAAACAAACTTCCCGGTCGTCCACCAGAATCGAAGATTTAGGCATTTCCTTCACAGTCAGGTATACCCGGTCTGTAATCAAACTCCGGTTACTATTCACGTCCGTGATCGTACAATAATAATACCCTTCATCTTCTTTGGTTACCGATTCAAATTTACACAAAGCGGATTCCGGCAATGCCCGGCTTTCATCTCCTACTTTTGTCCATTTATACCGATAGAAATCGTCACCCACCACCGGAACATAAAGAGTGGCAACATTGCCTTCACACACTTCATCCGTATATTCTATCGGTTTGTAATAGAATCCCGATCCCTTCGACATAAAACCATCTTCTTCCCCTCCGATAAATGAACGCACATCCTTTACAAAGATGTGGCAGGTATCAAAACCTGAACACTGGCTCTCGATCCGCTCAACAATTACATAAGCATCATCCAGCACATGCGCATTCAAGGTATCGCCGATTTTTTGCAAAACAGGGTCGGTCATCTGCTCATAGTAAAAACTCCACCTTATCGTGTTTTTATCCGGATTTTTCACCGAAAGCGTAATATCGTCCTCTTTAGACAGGAAGATCACCGACTGAATATCGACCTTGGGCTCATAGATATTTAAATTCACCGTATCGTAAGTGAAACATTCCCCTAACGAAGCTTTCACAATATACCTTCCACTGTTCCCCATCCGGGCAGAGACTTCATAGTCGTATGCCGAATAAGAAATATTTTCGCCAAACCACTCATATATATAAGTGTCGTTAGAATTTACCTTACTGTCTTCTGTGGCTGCTGCACTGATCGTAATTTCCGATCCGCGGCAGAAAATTCCTTTTAACTCATTTGCCGTCGGTTTCGAGATTTTAGCTAACGGCCCATTGATCATGGTGACGGTTGCCGTATCGGAATTAACGGTCTTTTGATTTATATCCGTAACGGCAGGGTCGGCCACCACACAATAATACTCTCCGCCGTCGCTCATTTGGTTTGCCCGCAACACCAAGGTGCGTTCTTCGCTCAAAATGGTGTGTGACGGGTCTCCCACCTTATACCATTTATAGCGTAACACACGTCCCACATCTGCCACATGCAAAGGAATTTCTATTTCCCCTCCCCGGCAAACCTCCTGTGATTTTTGGGTAACCCAGGCTTTCAACGGTAAAGTAGAAGCCACAAAACCATCTTCCTCCCCACCTAAGAACGTTCCCTGATTCTTCACGAATATTTGTGTCGTATCGAATCCAAAACATCCGTTTTGTTCAAAACGCACAATGATCGTTTCATCCTGCTGGAATTGTACGGAAACAGGATTTTTCGTATCAAATGCATTTCCGTCGCTATAAACCCGGCGATACCAGGTGAATTTCCCTTCACCTTCCACAATAGCACTGATTTCCTGTGTACCCGGTTTCGCAAACTGATAGGTTTCAGGCACTTTCACCACGGGTGAACTCATTTCGAACTGAATCTCGTAAGTGTCGCTACATTTGCTCTTACTGTCTGAAACCGTTAAAGCATAGCGACCATTTCCTCTCGGTGAAGCTGTTATTATCTGCGGATCGTTTGTTTCCTCAAAGTGATCCTGACTCATACTCCAGTCATAGCTGATCGCTCCTCCGGCAAAAGCAGGATTTTTCAATTCACCCACCAATTCAACGGAACTACCCACACAAGCACTCCACGAATCCTGACCGTCCAAACGGCGGATATTAGCTATCGGCCCGTCTTTTATATCCAGTCTTACCGTGTCCGAATAATATTTTTTCTTCTTACCATCGGAAGCAATATCTTCTATATCTGTAACAATACAATAATAATGTCCTTCCTGTTCCCGGGCGACATGTTCAATCGTCAAAATTTCTTCTGTTCCTAATTCCTCTCCTACACCCGCGTCGGAATCACTTTCAACCCGATGCCAGCTATAAGCATAGCGGCTTAATCCGCTGACCATTGCAGTCAGTTCCAATTTTTGATTCAGGCACAACTCCAACACTTCCTGCTGAGGCTCCAGCCAAACCCGTGTAGACACTTCCAACAGGCTAAACCCATCGTCATTCCCTCCATTAAAAGCCACCGGGTTTTTCACGAATATACGACAGGAATCATATCCGGTACATCCGTCTACGGTGGAACTTTTCGCAATGGCCCAGCCATCCCCGGTTACATTCAACAACGCCCCGTTTCCCGGAATGCCAACCCCGGTTGCATCCGGACGGAAACTCCACTCAACAGAAATTCCCGATGGAATAGTAGCTTCCAAAGCATAAGCATTATCCGGTGCAGCTAAATGTATGCGCGCCGGGATCTCAATCTTCGGATGTACCACTTTCACAGTCACAGATGCCGTATCAGAACAAGTGGAGTTACTAACCCTTACCGTATACACGGTCTCCCCGTCCGGAGAAACCTCTACCCTCGCCTGGTCAGTTCCCGATTTAATCCCCTCGCCTGTCCAATGATAAGTGACGATCCCTCCGACTCCGTTAGCCGAGGCACTTGCGTCCAAATTCAATATTCCACCAAAACAAGTTTCCAGTTTATCATAGGCAATTTCCGCCACCGGACCATTGTTAACCTGCAAATAAAGAGTATCGGAATAGATATAAGGCTGATGTCCGTCCGGAGCATCGCTATCGACCGCCGTACAATAATACCGTCCTCCGTCAGAATCCTTTACATTGAATGTATATTCCGCCCCATCATAAATCAATACCGGATCATTGCCATTAACCACTTTCCACCATTGATATTTATAATTCGGAAATTCCGGATGGATCACCCGGAAAGTGAGTAAAGTATCGGGACAGGCATAAATATTCTTTAATTCCGATGGGATCACCAAATAAGGACGTGAAATAATAAATCCGTCATTTTCACCTCCATTATAGGAATCTTGTTGCTTCATAAATACATAAGCCGTATCCTCTGCCACACAAGTTCCCTGTTTCACGGACACCGAAACAAAACCGTCTTCTGAAAAGTTCATAGAAGCGGCAAGCCCTGTTTCAGCACTTAAATGACCATTCTGCGACCATTCAATAGAAGACGTATTGGTTTGTATGGCCAATTTTACCGTCCCAGGCTCATACAAGAAAGTTACCGGAGGGATAATCCTTACTTCCGGTTTCACCACAGGGAATGAAACCGTATCCATCGACCAGCAGCCCCCGTTCTTAGAAGCCGTCAATTTATACCTGGCCACATCCTCCACTTTCACTTTTATGGTGTTGGTTCCCTGCCCTTCCAATATGCCCGGACCTTCCCAAACAAGCACATCCGCCACCGAAGGATCGGATGAAGTTCCAGAACCCGCATAAGACGTCAGGGATTTTATCTCAACCACATCGCCATAACACAACGAAACATAATCTCTGGCAATTTCCGCCAAAGGTCCGGTTGTTAAAGACAAATTCAACGTATCGGAATAAATCAGTACAGACGGATTTTCAGGATCGGTAGCCACACAATAATATTTTCCCGCAGCAGAGGCATCCGCCCGGAAAATCGTATAAGAAATGCTATCGCTCAGTCCGGTAATATCGTTCGGAGCTTTAACCTTTCTCCATTCATATTTATAATTATCGTATCCCAGGTCATAGACAGAAAGTGTAATATCCTGTCCCAGACACACCCGCGGATCGGTAGCCGTTACCCGGAGAATCGGCAATGAAATCGCAAAACCGTCATCCAACGCCTCCTCATCGGCAGCAGGTTTAAATTCCCGGATCAATACCCGGCAAGTATCGTAATACTCACACCCTGCTTTCTGCATTTTTACAATCACAGCCGTGTCACCAGCCAAAATATTCAATAAGGCAGACGGATTCGTTCCCGTTTCCTTCATCCGGGCGGCATCCCCGTTCGGTAACCAGGTTAATACACCGTCCTCCGGCTTCGCGGCAACGAACGACACTTCATTAGCCGGTTGCGGAAGAATGATCTGCGAGGCGATGTCGACAGAATAAATCAGCGTGGGAATATTGATCTCTGCCGAATCGGCACATCCGTCTACGCTTACCACCAATTTATAATAACTGTTCACACCTAACTTCACCTGCAAATCGGCAGCTTCATTCGTTCCGATGATTCCACTCCCTTCCCAGCTATATTTTGTCAAAGGAGAATTTTTATCCGCGTCTTTCCCGTTTAATGTCAAAAGATACCCCCCACACTGGCGAACAGTCGGATCAGGAGAGGTTATCTGTGCCACAGGAGTATATTTTACAACCACTTTCACCGTATCCGAATACACATATCCTCCCTGCTCCACATCGTAGGCACGGCAAAAATAACTGATCCCGGCAGTCTGTTGGACAGAAGCAACATTCATAATTCTGCCGGTGTCCGCCGGAGTCGTTGCACTGCCTTCTATCTTCATCCACTCGTATGTGTAACCGTCATACCCGGTATAGGCCACTTCCAAAGCCAAAGGCTGACGGGCACAAATCGTCGTGTCCCCCTGAATAATATTCAAAGCTCCGCGGTTCGTTACGTAACCATCATTTTTAGAAGTGGTATAATTTATAGCAGGTAACCCGATCACCTGGCAGGTATCGCTTTTCTCACATTTCAACGCATCATTGGTTTGTATTTTCAACACCACTTTATTCTTTCCCTCAGCCGCGTTAAAAGTATATTTCTCCGCATTCGAAACATTGGTAGCTTCACCATTGCTCCAAAAATATCTATAATTATCATCGGGAACCGACGATTCCAAAGTCACGCTTTCTCCGGCAATTACATAACGGCTTTCCGGTAACACCACGTCGGGACGCCGCATTTCCAGCTTCACCGAATCCTCCCGCACACACCCCTTGTTTGTAATCATGGCATAGTATACCCCGGATCGTTTCAGATTTACCTTCACCGCAGCATCCCCCGCATCTCCCTCAATACTATTTCCCGTCCATAAAAAACGTGTTTCCGGCTGTCCGGTTGCGGTATTGGAAATCTCCAAAGCGATCTCCGTTCCGTAACAGAACGAGAACTTTTTGTCGCTATTGTTGGCTGTTCCATTTATCGTCAAAGCGATCGACGGATAAGCGGCCACCGTCACCTCAAGCGTATCCGACCAAAATTCGAAATTATGGGTTAAGTCTTTTATTTTACAGTAATATCCTCCGGCATGTCCGGCTTCTATCGGATCGATCACATACTGCTCCGCTTCTACCAAAGGCACATCCGATCCCACTTTATACCAGGCATAAGAATAACTGAACGTATCACTAACCGACACGGCATATTCTACCCGGTCACCGATACAAAGCCGGGTAAAACCGTAGGCATTCACTTTCGTATCGATCACGGTAATTCCTACCGTATCGGAATAATGCACGTTTTGGCTTCCATTTTCGCGAACGGCACAATAATACTTACCACTGGCTATCTCGGTAAGATCGTTGAGTTGCAATGTATTTTCTTGCGATAAGGTATCCGTCCGGCCAATTTTCCGCCAAACGGTAGTATATGCCACCTCTCCCCCTTCAAAAGTAACATCAGCTCCCAACTCTACATTTTCACCCGCACGAAAAATTTTCCCGGCAGGGTCAGGAGTCACCGTAACAGATATTTTATCAATACCTGCCAACAACTCTATCGCCGGGAATTGCAAGAATAAAAGTAATATGCCCCAAAGCAATATCTTCATATATCTTATTTAGTCGAAGCCAATAGCCACTTTATTATTTTCAGCTTTTCAATCTTTCACACAACGGACTGACATATAAAACTGTTCTTTCATAACATTTATAACAACATTTGCATCGCTACTATTTGCAAACATTAAATATCCATTAGTTTGGTCGGAATGAAGGATATTATTGGTGATGTAACCGTATGAACTACGAGCTATCCAGAAACCAAAGTAAGTCTTTGCATCAGCATCCATACGGATTAGGTAGGGCATATAAGACATCGCCCAGGAATTGCCATACCACCATGTATTAGTTCCTTCCGTTGTAGAAGATGTCCACCACCAAGCTCGTTGCCCCGCATCCACAAAACCAGTTGGACGCCCAGTTATTCCGGCTATTGTAGAATAAGCACCACTGTTAGCGTTATAATTCCTTAACCCTCCCGGCATCGCAGCGAAACGGGCTGCATTATTTCCTATCGCATTACTTCCTTCATTTTTCCAATAATTCAACGGACTTTTAAAAACGCTTCCATCCGCATTTGTATGATCCTTATCTACAGTCATATCCAATGCCGCGAATAAATCTATCCATTCCTGATTTCCAGGCACATGCCACCCTTTAGGACAAATCCCCTGAGTTTTCTCCGTCTTTGTATACCGGGAATCATAATTCGTCTGAGTTACAGCATAAAAATTATATAACCGTCCGTAAGTATTACAATTATCTTCACTATTATCATAGCAAAGAGCAGCTCCTTTCCCTCCCGTAGGAATTGTACGGTTCAGGTTATCGGCAAACCAGCAACGCCCCCCGATTTCCACGGTACGGTATTGCTTATGAGTGGGCACTGCTTCTTCATTATCGATCAAGATGTCTCCACATTTAAAGTCCGCATTCAATGTTCCATCGTTATTCACATTATTGCGTTTTATCGGCTCATTTCTAACAAAGACACGAATCGTATCTGTCAATGGACACTGATTCATGACTCTCACCTCGAGCAATATCTTTTGATCGCCGGGATATACAGTAGTCCCATCCATAAAATCACTATATTTAAAATAGTGCAATTGTGATTTGTTCGGCTTTAAAATATATTCCGGCTCCACGGGAATCTTATCCGTTCTACTTCTCAGCCACGACCATTGCAAGGTTGCAGCCTGCGGAACATCCACCCGGATTCCTTCGGAATAATCGTACACATCCACCGTATCTTTCCTGCTGCTCAACGAAAGTGTATGGTTAATCACCATCAGGCGAACCGGCTTACTCAACACCACATCCGTGCCATTACTATAAATGTAACGGTTATACCAATATTCCTTAAACACATCTTCTTTAGAATTGATATTTCTCAGGTTATTGATTGTCAGTGAAGGTGAGGTTTCCCCTTCCAACAAATCCCAAGTCTTACCTTCATCGCTGCTTTGCAACCAGGCTATGCTGTAAGCTCCTTTGATTTCAGCAGGGATAGAGCCTTTGATGGTGTAATCCACTCCGGAACAAATAGAATCGACAGGTTGTGCATCTGCCGTCGTCCGTCCGCTTTCCAAAGTCACTTCCGACACCACGGTCAAAACGGGAGCTGTCCTCCCTAAACGGAACGTCATGGTGCTGTCTTTCATCGCCTGAACTTCATTCACCGTTCCAAATACACCGATATGCTTTTCCCGGTCTGAAATCCGGGTTCTCTCCCGGGCATCCCGGAAACTACCTCCCCGAAGTGCAAAAGCCTTGGGTTCCACCGGCCAGAAAACATTGGAAACATCCCCAACTCCTGCCGCATTGATCTTTCCGTCTCCGTGATTCGCGTTCTGAAGCCCGCAGAAAGCACGTCCTTCTGTATTGGAATTATAATAAAGTTCTGCCAGATTACCTCCCAAATCCATCACCCCCCAAAAGCTGGCACCCGCTTCGGTTTGCCCTGCTCCTCCGGCGGCAAAAGCTCCGGAACGTACCGGGCCTTTCAGTTTAGCTTCCGCATTTATATTTCCACTAGCCAAACGTTCGGTAGACTTACCCTCCGTCTCCCCGAAGAATCCGGCTGCGGGTGTAAAATTTCCAGCCGTATTCCACACATACTCGCCTCTCAATGCCGGATAAGGATACGGACGGCGCGACATTTTCTCGAATTCCAGTTCCGTCAGCGGACGAAGACCCGTCCAGTCTGCATACGCGATCATATCTCCCGCATTCAGGAAGTTACAAGCAATATTCTGTCCATCCCCATTCTGAGAATATTCATCTCTGGGATTCAAATCGTTAGCAAAAACATAAGGAGCATCGTTCACGCCAATGGAAGCCAATTTAATTCCATTCCGGGCAGCAGGTTTAGTTTTATGAGGACCGAAAACATATTGCCCCTCCAATAATGCCTCCAAATCAGCGCCAATCGTACGCGCCCGCTGCTGAGCGGCAGTCAGTTTATTTAAGAAAGTCACATATTGTTCCTGGCTGATTTCATATTTCATGGTAAAAAATGCCCCGTAACCGTTCGGATAATCATTGGCCGTCGTTCCTTCCCAGGAATCATCATCATTTGCATATAACCCAACCCGGCTACTCATTGTTGTGCGGGGACCGTAAATCAACACGGAGTTATCCACAGAATCGATAATATTTTCTTCCGATATAGCAATATTCTTAATAATCGGAGGATTAGCCGTTTCTTTAATTAAAACGCGGAAAACCACATAACTATTATCTCCCGGACTTTTTTCCAACTTTAGCGTCCGTGTGCAGGGATAAGTACGATGGGAATTAACCGCCCAATCGGAACCGTCCGCATATATATCGTTATTTCCGGCTTTCGGATAAAGAGCCTGCCATTGGTTATTGTTTACATTCAAGCCCTGAAATTGCCATTTGGTGGGTGTTCCTCCCTCGATGCTTTCAATAGCAATGCTCCTAACCTTTTTAGGAGCTTTCAGGGTCACCTTCCAATAATCGAACCAATCCGCGTCACCGGCATCGGAACGTCCTACCCAGGCATTACTATTGTCTTTAGAAATGTCGTTCATTTCATTGACGGCAAATTCAGGTGGATTCTGAGTGGACGGCTTAGAAGATTCACAACTGACAATATTTTCCGGCACCAAAATATTTGACGTTGCCGGAAGAGTTATATCCTTATTTCCAAATGTATAGGTCGATTTGGTATCGCCTGCCCGGAAAGCTCCGCGGGGAACATACACCATTTCTATTCCCATAGCAGACAGGAACACGCTTCCCGAAGTGAACTGTTCCCGTTTCAGGGGACGATCCGCATTGGAAGTAATCAGCCATTTCAATTCCAGATCGACCTCGGCATTTCCAAAGCCCTTGTCTTTCCTGAAAATAAACATCCCCTGATTCAGGTTTTGACCTCCGGTGGCATTGGAAAGCAAATAATCGAATCCGGAAGTCACTTTATGTCCCGTATTCATCAGATAAGCATGATGCCACAACTCGTCCACACCATCTACCTTATATTTCAGGAATATATAGACAGCATCGTAATTAAAAGCATCTCTCCAGGAGTTATCCCAGCCTATTTTAATCTTTACGGTAGCAATCTGAGTGGCATTGTCCACATCTTTATCTTCTACGCTCACATTACCTATGATACGCACATTATTTCCCCACGTTGTCCCAACACAGAGCATCGTCAATATGAATATAAAACATAAACGCTTCATCATATTCTTGTCTTTAGCCTTCAATAATTACAATTCATCAATCTTTTACACAACGTACACTGAAATAGAAATTCTTTGTCAATGCCACCGTTGCATAATATTTGGTATCGCTGCTCACGCTTGAAGCATTCCCCAGATACTGTATCGGACCATAAAAAATCGATGCGTTCGAACCTGTCGTGTTGATAACACCCGCATCATTTTTATAATCCACAGTAGCGTACATCGGAATCATCGCTTTAGCGTTATCGGTGGTATTCCCGGAAACATAGTTACCATAGATTCCCGTAGAACTCCACCACCAGGCTCTTTGTCCCAGATCATAATAATTCGTTGTCCGTTTCAATTGGGCACTTCCCTGAGCCGCATTCGTAGAGTAAGAGAAAAAATATCCTCCACTGGGTAAAGCAGAAAAACGGCTTTTGTTTGTCGCCAGATTTTCATAAGCATATACATGAGGCTGAGCCGCATCTTCCTGCCACAGATTCCGCTGGCTACGCCAATCTTTTCCCTGATCGTAAACCGTATTAAAATTCGCCCACTCGTTAATATTCGGCACATGCCATCCCTTCGGACATGCACCTTGTATTTTATCGACATTCCATTCCCCGACGGCCTGTTCCCAGTTATACAAACGGCCATATACATCGCAGTTAGACGCTTTTTCATCGTAACACCGGCTACCCATCACATTATAATTCAAATTATCGGCCATCCAGCACTGGCTGCCGACCGCCACTGTCCGGTAACGCTTCCCGTCTCTCGCATCGATCATATAATTACCACATTTCCAGCCCGAAGCATCGGACAACTGCGATAACGGCTCAGCCTTCCGGTTTACCCACACCGTATCATTCGCAATACAATGCTTCATAAAACGCGAACGGATGATATAGTAGGTATTTTCTCCCTTTAAAGAATTATATAATGGGAAACCGACTTCCGATTTTTGTAAATTCTTAGGCAAAACGTCATACGATATATCATATTCTTTACGGTCGAACAACCAAGAAAATTCCGCTTTCATCGAAACATTAACCCGTATTCCCGTAGAATGGTCATACACATCCAATGTATCCAGATTCCGGTTTAGATAGGTATTCGAATTTAACACCCGGAGAATCACAGTATCTGATTTCGCATCTGCCAAAGCACCGTAAATCTCCTTTTTAAACCAATATTCCATGATCACATCCTCATTGGTATTGATATTCCACAAACGGGATACGGTTAAATTTTGATCGCCAACCCCTTCCACCGGCTCCCAGCTTACCCCTTTATTCTCGCTCTTATACCACACCACCGAATAAAGCTTTCCTTTCATTGCCTCCGGCAGAGAGCCATAAATGGTATATACTCCCCCGTGACAAACCGTATCAGCCGCCTTTATCGCTCCGGAAATATGCTCTGTCGAAATACCATTCTGCAAAGTGAGATAAGTTTCCAATGTACGCCGAGGCGCTGTCTGGGCCAAACGAAATGTCACCGTACTATCCCGGCGGGAAATATCCATGTTTTTATAATATCCCTGATTCCGGCTACGGTCGGACACAGCCAACAATTTAGGATCGGTATCCGCCCAATGCCCTCCTTTCAGGATAAAAGCATTGTGATGAACCGGCCAATAAATTTCCCCTATATCGGTGTTACCATTCTCCGCCAAATAGCCATTTCCATGTAAAGACATGCTCAAGCCCCGGAATAACCGTCCCTCTTTATTCACATTATAGTAGATTTCAGCCAGGTTTCCAGCCGCTTCCATCGTTCCCCAAAAATTTGCACCGGATTCTTCCCGGGTCGAAGACTTTGCTAAAAAAGCTCCTGCCCGGACAGGTCCCCCGATATTCTTTCCAAAATTCACGTTAGCTGCTCCCTCTGTCGGTACCTCATAGCGGGTTGCCGAACGTTCCAAAGCTGTCACCGGATGCCTGGAAGTAGATCCCCAGGGATAATCCCCACGTCCGGTTTCTGTGGGATAAAAGGGACGGCACATCTTTTCATATTCCATCTCCGTCATCGGCCTTAACCCGCTCCAATCGGCATAAGCCAGCATGTCTGCCGGCGATAAATAATTACATGCCAATGTTCCGTCCGTCTTTCCCGGCTCCTTCTTTGCCTCGAATACAGCAGGTTCCCCGTTTTGGGAGTGTTTCAACAAAATAATTCCATTCCGGCATGACGGCTCTGTATGCCTATTCCCAAACACATAGTCACCCTCATTTAACTTTTCCAATTGCGCCCCGATCGTACGGCTCCGCTGTTGCGCGGCAGTCAGCTTATTCAGAAAAGCCACATACTGTTCCTGGCTGATTTCATACTTCATGGCATAAAACGCAGAATAACCGTTGGGATAATCCACATCGGTTTTTCCATTCCATTCGTCTCCGTCTCCGGCAGCCAGCCCCATCCATGTACCCATTGTCGTAACAGGCTCGTGTATCAGCACACTATTATCTACGATTCCTTCCAAATCCGCCTCCGCCATTGCAATCTTCTTAATCAGCGGAGGATTTCCGGACATTCCGCCGGGCATATCCTTTTGGTTGATATAGATTCTGTAATTGTAATAATTAATCCCATTTTTATTCACCCGAATGACCCTGGTAGGCGGATAAGTACGGATCAGGGATGTTTCCCAGTCTGCGTCTGTGCCTTCCGCAATGTCATCCCACGTAAAAGCATCCGGACGGGTTTGTCCCTGTAATTTCCATTTCTTCGGCACATATCCCGGCACACTTTCAATCGCAATATATTTCACCTGACGGGGCGTTTTAAAATTACAGGCCCAATACTGATAGCCCACTTCCCCACGCTCATCCTCTCCTTCCCGGTCACCATACCAGGCATTGGTCGGGAATCCGGTCACCGGGTTCAAGGCGGTTGAAATGTCGTTCACCTGATTCGCAGCTAAAGCCGGATCGGCATAAAGAGCACTTCCCTTTACCGAAGAAGTGAAAAGCTCATTGGCATAAGGGACAATATCGTATTTCTCAGGCATTCCTAAATAGTTGTTCCGGAAATGGTTGGTGGAATAAGTATCCCCCATCCGGAAAGCACCTCTGGGGATATATACCATCTCGATCCCCATAGCCGACAACAACACATTTCCTTCCTGAAAGTCGCTGATACGCAAACTTGCAGGACGATCGGTGGACTTAATATTCCATTTCAAGGTCACTTCAACAGAGGCAGTTCCCGTCCCGTTATTTTTCCGATACAAGAAAAAACCTTCATTGTGATCGGCTACCCCGGTATTATTCTTCATTTCTATAACATAATCCGAAGACGACAACGTATTGCCCTGATCCTGTATATACACCTGATACCAGGGTTCTCCGTCTCCCCGAACTTTATGCTTCAAGAAAACATACACTGCATCATAATTGAACTGATCTCTCCAGGAATTATCCCATTCTACCGTAAAAGAAAAGGTTGCAATATTAGGTTTATTGACTTCATTCGTAATATTCCGAGCCAACACACGAACATCGCCCTTGATGCGTACATTATTTGCGATCCCCTCCATTGTCGTAAGCAACAACAAAATAACCCCTAAGCATCTTATATTTTTTAGGCAGATATTACAATACATATTACACACTTGTTAATCTACAAATTTAATACGTTTTATTAATATTTCAAAAAAAAGCCATTATTTTACAATATATATCCCAAATAACTTAATAAATAAGAAAATATTACCGTATTAAATCACTCCCTAATCCCGCACACAACGCACTCCCATATAGAATTCATTCCAAATACGCCGGGTTGCCTCTACATTATGTCCGCTATTATAGCCACCATTTGAATTATAGTTATTATACAAAAACCGATAATCTCCCCCCGTCAACACACTACGCCATAAATAACCATAACAATTCCATGCCACAGCATAATTATTATAGATCGTATTCGTTGTATTGTCCATCGTTATATGATAGGGCATGATAGCATCGTTATAACATCCCGACCCATAACTTGTCGTCCAATATCGGTCTTCCATCGTAGAAGTCCACCACCAGGCACGTTCTGTTATATCATAATAATCATTACGGGAAGCACCCCATTGGCTACCATACCCTGTATTATTCGAAAAGAAATAACCACCGTTAGGCAATGCCCCAAAGCGGGAACGATTGTTCCCTACCAAATTTTCGTTGTTCGAAGTCGACGTAAAGTTCCAATTATTCAACGTACTTTTAATACTACTGGCATTCCCCTCGGTATTAGCCTGCACATCGATCGCCGTCAACAGATCTAACCATTCCTGATTCGTAGGCACATGCCAGCCTTTGGGACATATCCCCTGAAAGCCGCCCGGCAACATCACCTGTGTAGCCTGCTGGGTTACGGCAAAGAAATTATAAAGCCGCCCATAAGTTTCACAATTTTTAGTGTCATCTCCATAACAACGGGCTGCCCCTTTCCCTCCCTCCGGAATTACGCGGTTTAGGTTGTCTGCAAACCAACATTTGTCGCCGATCTTAATAGTCCGGTATTTATTGTATTTTGGTATATTTTCCTCGTTATCGATCAAAATATCTCCACATTTAAAATCCTGATTCACCGATTTCGCCGCATCGTTGTTTACATTATTCCGTTCTGTTGGATAGTCTCTCACGAATACGTGTACCGTGTCTGTCAAGGCACACTTATTCATGACACCCAATTTAATCACCACTTTCTGGTCGCCCGTATACTGTGTGCCGTCGTAGAAATCGGTATATTTAAAATAATGAAGCTGTATTTTTTCCGGTTTCACCGTATACTCCGGAGATATAGGAATGGAACCGCTTCTATCCCTAACCCAAGACCATTGGAATGTTGCAGCCTGGGATACTTCCAGCCGGATTCCGCGAGAATAATCATATACATCCACCGTATCCCGATAGCGGCTTAACGATAAAGAATGGTTGATCACCAACAGGCGCACCGGATTACTTTGAACCACATCCACAGAGTTACTGTAAATGTATCGGGTATACCAATACTCTTTAAAGACATCCTCCTTAGAATTAATATTCCGAAGATTGTATAATTTCAGAGAAGGGTATTCTTCACCTTTCAGTAAATCCCACGTTTTTCCCTGATCGCTGCTCTGAAACCAGGCTATACGGAATGCTCCTGTTATTTCAGACGGAATTTCTCCCGTAATGACATAATCGGAACCGGAACAAATGGAATCTACCGGAGCGGCAGCCGATGTCAATCCGTTCTCCAAAGTCACTTCCGAAGTAAGGGTCAATACCGGAGCTGTACGTCCCAGACGGAAAGTCATGGTGCTGTCTTTCAAGCCTGCCACTTCATTCACCGTGCTGAACACTCCCCAGTGCTTTTCCCGGTCGGAGATACGGGTACGGTCCCGATTGTCTTTAAAACTACCGCCTCTCAGGGCAAAAGCTTTGGGCTCAACCGGCCAATATCGATTGGAAACATCGGCAACACCTCCTGCACTTATCTTTCCATCTCCATGCTGGGTATTCAAAACACCACAGAATGCCCGGCCTTCGGTATTCACATTATAATAAATCTCTGCCAGATTTCCACTCAAATCCATCACTCCCCAAAAACTGGCTCCTGCATCTACCTGGCTATTCCCATTTCCTTTGGCGAAAGCACCCGAACGCACCGGGCCTTTCAATTTATTCTCTGCATTCACATTTCCACTGGCCAACTGCTCGCTTTTCTTCCCGGCCGTGCCACTGACAAAATCAGTTGCAGCACTAAAACGGTCGTTCGTATTCCATGCATATTCTCCCCGAAGCGACGGTTCGGGGAATGGCCTACGGGACATTTTTTCGAATTCCAATTCCGTCATAGGACGTAACCCACACCAATCGGCATAGGCCATCATATCCCCGGCATTCAGATAATTACAGGCAAGAGTCTGTCCGTCTCCGTCCTGTGCATATTCATCCAAAGGATTCAAATCGTTGGCAAACACATAAGGAGTATCATCCGTGCTGATGACCGATAACTTAATTCCATTCCGGGCGGATGCCTTGCTTCGGTTGGGACCAAATACATAATCTCCCGGCTTGAGACTTTCCAGAGCAGAACCTATTGTGCGGGCACGCTGCTGGGAAGCGGTCAGCTTATTCAAAAAAGCCACATACTGTTCCTGGCTGACCTCATATTTCATCACAAAAAATGCCCCGTAACCGTTCGGATATTCAGCCCCTGTCTTTCCCGACCAGGTGTCAGAATCGTCCGCATACAGTCCTACCCGGTCACTCATCGTTGTCTGAGAATTATAGATCAGTACGGAATTATCCACATCTGCGAAAATATCTTTTTCCGACATCGCTATATTTTTGATAACAGGCACCTGATTCGTTTCCACGATCTTTATCCGGTAGGTCTGGTATTTGGTAGTGTATGCATCCAAACGGAGCGCACGCGTACAAGGGTAAGTCCGGTGGGAATTAACCGCCCAGTCATCCCCTCCGGCATAAGCAGTATTATCCCCATATTTGGGGTAAAGGGTCTGCCATTCTCCCGAAGTGGTATTCAATCCCTGAAATTGCCATTTCACAGGTGTTCCTCCCTCAATACTTTCAATCGCTATATTCTTAATGATCGTCGGAGCTTTCAGCGTCACTTTCCAATAATCATACCAGTCACCGGGAGCTCCGGCCGCGGAACGTCCCACCCAAGCATTACTGCTGTCTCTGGAAATATCATTCATCCGGTTAATGGCAAAGGAAGCGGGATGAAGCGGGTCTTTTAAAGAAGATTCGCAGTTTTCGATCGCCGTTTCAGAAAGGACATCGCTGGCAGCCGGCAAGGTTACATCCTTATATTCGAATTTATAGGATGACTGGGTATCCCCCGCACGGAAAGCTCCCCTCGGCACATACACCATCTCGACACCCATAGCAGACAGGAACACACTTCCTGATGTGAACTGTTCCCGGCTCAACACTTCATCCGGATTGGAAGTAATCAGCCACGACAATTCCAGATCGACTCCCGCATCTCCTGCCGCTTTACCGGAATGATAAACAAAAATACCCTGATTTTTATCCTTTTCTCCCGTCGTGTTGGAAAGCCAATAGTCATATCCCTGAGATACTTTATTCCCTGTATTCATCAGATAGGCATGATGCCAGACCTTTGAAGGCCCGTCCACCTTGTATTTCAAGAAGACATACACGGCATCATAATTAAAAGCATCCCGCCAGGAATTATCCCATTCCACCCGAAGTTTCACTTTAGCAATCCCCGTATCCTTGTCTACATCGCTATCCAGCACACGAACATTTCCTAAAATCCTGACATTATTGCTCATACCTATATGCACACACAGGAATACAAAAATGAATATAGCGCTTAATACTTTCATTACTGTCCTATTATTTTTTACAATTGAGAAAACACAACTAACACATGTTACAAAAATAGTATATAGATTTTAAAATATGGCAAAAAGTCCTGATAAATTATAATTGTTCGATCCGAACGTACCCCATTCCCGTGCGAACCCCCGATGTCATACCGGGATTTTGAAATTTCAGCCCGCTGGGATGTACCACACAACCGGGGAAACCGGAAACATATCCGGAACCACCTCCTCCGGCATAAGCACAGCATACCCCGCTCGAACACCGTCCGCCACCGCCGCCGTAATAACCGCCGCCACCACCACCGCCATGTTCATAGCCCTTTCCTCCCTGCCCCAACCCGGCAGCCACGCCAGCCGAATATCCGGCAGCCGTCTGTGTTCCACCTACACCCCATCCATTGGCTTGGGTGTAATTCGAGCCATTTCCCCCTACCAATCCGCCTCCGGCTCCGCCTGTTCCCGTATGGCCGGAACTACCGCCGCCACCAGCCACCATAATCCGTGAAGCAAGGCTTACCGGATCGTTCCAGGCTCCCCCGACCAGACGAATATCCGTAGCGCCCCCGGCAGACACAGAAAGCGAAGCATTGGAAGAACCGCCACCGCCGTTATAACCGCCTTCGGTGGCACTATAAGGCGTTCTACCCACATAGATATAGAATTTCTGTACCTGTTCCAGCTCGATATATCCCCAGACATCTCCTCCCAATCCTCCCGGAGCACTCCCACTAAACGATCCTCCCTGCGATCCCATACACTCCATTTTATATTTACCGGGCAATAAAGTCAGCGTCCGGGGCGTTCCCGGCTCCAGAAAATACCAATCCCGATAAGTTTCTTTCACGGCTTTTGTATATACTTTATCCGGGAAATCGGCACACACCAAATTAATCGTAATATTACACATCGTTTGCGCCATACCATTTAAAGTTCCGGTCAGGGAATCGATGGTCAAAGCACCCGGCTGCAGACTGGTGATACTCCATTTTTGCTCATCGCGTCCTCCCCAATCGGTCACCAATTGCCGGGAATCCGCATCGCTATCCGTCACTTTAATGACCTCATTCCCATCCCAGGGGGCTTCTGTCCAGGGAAGCACAAACACTTTCAGTTTCTGGTGCCAGGAACAACCTTTTTTCATGTTAATCATCACTTCAAAATGATATTCTCCCCCGTCTAATTTCCCGTCGATCTTTATATCTTTGGTCGAAGCCATGTAAAAACTTTCCGTTTCACTCCCCCTTTGTGCATCTACCCGCTTGTTATTGTCCAGATAATACCATTCAAAATCAGCCGGAATCGGTGTTTTCACTTCAAATCCGGGCGAAGCCATACAAGGCTGCAACGTATCGATCAGACGGCTAACCGTGTAGCCCGACGCTAATACAATTCCGACTACTCCGCTCTCCGAAACCAATCCGGGCGCATAAGCCATGCGTTTATACTGATAAGTTTTTATCGTAATACCGTCTTCTTCAGGCAACAGCCCAATCACGGTCAGATCGCGTCCGGTTGCATTGGCCAGTTGTTCCCACGAGCTTCCCCCATCGGAACTTCTATACCACACATACTGGCAAATTTCTTCTCCCGTCTCCAATTCCGCTCCACGTATCACATAATCCGATGCATCACACACCGTGTCATACACGACTCCACTACCGGAAACTTTACCGTTTTCCAAGGTCAGTTCGGCATTCACCCGGCTATACCCGGAAGTATATCCCAAACGGACACCTACCGTTGGCTTACGGTCGGCCAAAGAACTGAAATATCCTTTTGCATGGGAACGATCCGACACAGCCAGTTCTCCCGAAGGCGACGCATAAGAGCCTCCCCTCACACCGTACGCGTCTATATTTTGCGGCCACGAAGCCTGCGACACCGATACTTCACCGTTTTCCTGCAATTTTCCGCTACCATGTACCTGTCCGTCAAATTGTAGTCCATATATCTCCGCATTGCAATAAATCTCACTTAAATTACCGCTCAAATCCGAAAATCCCCAAAAAGAATTTCCCGACTGAATCCGGCTACCGGGACGCACAAAAAGTCCTGCCCGGGTGGCCCCATTCACAGTTCCCCCGGCATTCACATTCACCTCCGCTCCATTGGGAGCTTCATCTTCCGTCCCTCCGGCAGTTACTCCCGTAGCAGCCCGGTAAGATGCCGATTCCCAAGCAAATTCCCCGCCTTTGGGCAGCACCGGATAATATCCCCGGCACATCTTTTCATATTCCAGCTCGCTCAAAGGGCGTAAGCCGCACCAATCCGCATAAGCCAACATGTCCGCAGGGGATAAAAAGTTACAGGCAAGCGTCTGCCCGTCAGCGGGATTATTAGGCAAATCCGAACGATCCAAATCGCAGGCAAACACATAAGGTTCCCCTCCGTCCAGACGGCATTCATGAAGCACAATCCCATTCCGGGCAGTAGCATTCTCCCGGTCGTCCCCAAACACATAGTCCCCCTCCTTCAAGCCATCCAGCAAACCACCCAACGTCCGCATATATTGAGCCGACCGATTCAACTGATTCAGGAAAACAACGTATTGTTCCTGGGTCAGCTCATATTTCATAGCATAAAATCCCGTCACCCCCGAAGGATAATTCGTAGGTAGAAGATTTCGGGAAGCCGTGCAAAGGAAAGGCTCACCCGTAGAGAGAGCCGAAAGGTCTGTTTCGGTCATCGCCACATTCGAAATCCGGATATTATTCCAGGTTCCGGGACATTGATTGTCTTCCACCAAAATCCGATAATACCGGTAGCTACCGGGGTTCGTAACCTGAATTGCACGCTGCACAGGATAAGAAATTTTGGATTGTCCCCAATATTCCGGTCCTCCGCTCCAAAGCGTATCCCACTGAGAAGCATCCTGAGAGCCCTGTAAAAACCAGGTCCCTGCCGGAGACGGAGAATATTTCTGTCCGAACACGCCGGAAACCCCGAAATAACGAATTGTCTTTCCGGTTTTAAAATCCACACGCCACCAGGCCGGCATTGCAGTTCCACACCAATCACGGCGGCTCGAAGCTATATATTCCCCCTGATTATAACGGTCGGCCACACGATTCACATAGGTGGCGGAAGTTTCCGAGCCATTAGCGGCATACGCAAAAGTGCTGTTCGTTCCGATCAGGTCGTATTCTTGCGGTAACGTGCCGAAGAAAGGCGAAGAAAAACTGTTTTGGGAAACCCCGTCTCCGGCATAGAAAGGAGAAGTCGGCACATACACCATTTCCACTCCCTGAATCGAAAAACGAACCTTATGGGCGTTAAAATATTCCTGCGTCAAAGGATTAACCGGGTTAGCCGCAATCTTCCATTTCAACCGAAGCGTTGCCGAAGCCTGCCCCTGCCCTTTAGAAGTGCGGTATAAAAAAATCCCCCGTCCACCATTCACGGGTTTCACCCTATATCCGGCTGTTACCACATGAACATCATCCGACTCATCAAAAAACAAATGATTCCAATCCGTAACATCATCCGTGCGATACTTACCGAAAATATACACGGCATCGTAATTATATTCATTGCACCAGGAATTTGCCCAGGATAACGATATTTCCAATTCGGCTGCTTCCTGTGTCACCGACAATATTTTTACCTCTTCACGAATACGCAGGTTATCTGCATAAACAGGCCCGATCATAAATAATAATAAGCCATACAATAACAGAAATTTCATCATCTTTTAGTTTATAATAAATCTTCAATCATTTTCCAAAACAGTTATTACAATCTTCCCATTTCCGGCCTGTATACTGTTCTCCAGTTTCGGATTCCGGAATATCAGCCCGCTATAATGATTGGGTTGCCCCGTATGCACCCCATTCTGTCCAATCGCATTACATCCGGTCATACCGGACACAAACCCCGATCCGCCACCTCCGGCACATCCATTTCCATTGGCTTTCCCGCCACCATAATATCCCCCGCCCCCGGCACCTCCATCCGCATAATTATTGAGTGCTCCCGCTCCAATTCCCAACGAGCCTTTCAACCAACCGCCACCTCCGGCAACCTGACTTCCTCCGGTTCCGGGAGAGCCACTACCGCATACTCCCGTTCCTCCGGTCAAACCTCCGCCATATCCGCCGTTCTGGTAGTCATTCGATCCTCCTCCTCCTCCGGCAACCATGATCCTGCTGTATAAAGCTGCTGCACTTTCGGTGCCGCCTTCTATTAATTTAATATCGGTTGCTCCTCCTCCACCCGATGCTCCCGCATAACACGCACCTCCTCCGTTCCAGCCTCCGTAATGATTCGTAGAGCCATTATATCCTTGTCCCTGTCCACCCACATAAAGGTAAAAAGTATGCGGTTTCGGCAAAGACAACTCTCCCCCTGCATAACCTCCCCGTCCTCCAATTCCCGTATATCCCAACTGCATGGTACCTCCCTGTGCCCCCCAACATTCCAGCCTATAATCTCCGGGAATTAAATCCATAGCCTGCACGTTGCCTGTGTATTTGACTTCTCTGGCAGGCTCATGCAAAATTTTCTGATAAACCCTATCCGGGACATCCCTACAAACCGCCTCTATCACAATTCGATTCACCAAAGTTGTGAAAAGCCCTTTCACCATTCCTAAAGCATCCACTGTCAACGTCCCCTTTTCTTCATTCACGATCGTCCATTTTTGAACATCCCTTCCACTCCATTTATGAGGAATTTGATACTCATCTTTACTGTAAACAATCGTATCTTTCAATTGCAGGAAAGGATTCACCGTCTGCGGGACAGCCAAAACCTTAAACTGTTGCTGCATTTTGCAACGTCCTGCCATCTCCATTTTTAAAACCACAGTATAACTTCCACTCAACGGTTCTCCGTTTTCCTGAAAATCAGCCGTTGCCACAGCATAATGACTTTGAAAAAAGGTTTCCGTTTGCGCCTCCAAACGGCGGCCATTATCCAAACACTCCCACTCAAACCGGGCGGGCAAAACCGTCTGCACGGTCAGTCCCTTCGATTCCATACAGGGGCGCAGCGTATCGCTCAACCGATCAATCCGGTAACTATTCCCTACCCAAATGCCAATAATCCCCGATTCACCGCTCCCGCCGGATGATAAAACCCGGCATTTGTAACGAAATTCCCCAAGCACATTTTGTCCTACCTCCTGAATAAGGCTATTCAACCGGAGTGCAGGTTTCGTTTCCGTTTCAAGCCATTGCCAGCTATTCCCCCGATCGCGGCTACAATACCAGACATAATGACAGAGGGGCGCATCTTCCGGAACAGAACAATGGATCGTATAATCCGAACCATCACAAACCGTGTCATACACAACTACACCACCGGAAGACTGTCCATTTTCAAGCAGCAACCTGATGTCTAAATTCGTTTGAGGTACAGAATACCCTAAACGAAATCCCACATGAGGCTTACGTTCTTCCAATGAGGTAAAGTAATTGCGGGCATTCCTCCGGTCCGACACCGCCACTTCAGGCAAGCCGGAATCATAAGACCCTCCGCGTATTCCAAAAGCCGAAACCTCCCTGGGCCAAATATCCACCCCAATATCCGTATTGCCGAACTCATCCAGTTGTCCATCTCCATGCCGATTGGCTTTAAACTGACGGCCATAGACCTCGGCGTTATAATAAATTTCAGCTAAATTTCCGCTCAAATCCGAAATTCCCCAAAAGCTAAGTCCTCCCTGTTGCCGTTTTTGTCCGGCTTTTGTAAAGGCTCCGGCACGTACGGGGCCGTCCAGTTCCTTTCCGGCATGAATCTGTCCGGAAGCGAAGGATTCATCTTCAGAACCTTCATGCACAATTCCCCGGCCATAATCAGCAGCAAGTGCCCCCGAAGCCAATTCCCCGCTCTGCGGATAATACGGATAAGAAGCCCTGCTCATCTTTTCATATTCCAGCTCATTCAACGGACGCAAACCACACCAATCCGCATAAGCAAGCATATCGGCAGGAGTCAGGTAATTACAGGCCACCGTCTGGCCATCGTCCAGACTATTGGTGTTATTCCCGGTATTTAAATTACAGGCAAACACATAAGCGCTTCCGTTATCGGCACCTTTTTTTTGTACTACAATCCCATTCCGGTAAGAAGGTTGCTTCCGGTTATTCCCAAACACAAACTCGCCCTCGTTCACCCCGTCTAAAATTCCTCCAATCGTTCGGCAGTATTGCGACGAACGATTTTGCTGATTCAAAAAAACAACATATTGTTCCTGTGTCAGTTCATACTTCATGACATACATTCCCTCGTACCCCATCGGACAATTTTGCGGAAACAGGGTTTGGGAGCCGTCTATCAGGATCGGGCGCGTGCCATGAACGGCAAGGTCTGTTTCAGTCATCCCGACATTAGCGATATGAACATTATTCCAGTATTGCTCCCGCTGGTTATCTTTCACCCGGATGCGGTAGTAACGATAACTTCCCGGCTTCGTCACCCGGATTGCCCGCTGCACCGGATAGGTATGGTAAGACTGGCTCCAATATTCCGGCCCTCCGTTCCAAAGCGTATCCCATTGTGAAGCATTCTGCGACCCTTCCAAATACCAGTCCGTAGCAGGAATTGCAGGATTCGGAGAGGAATCCGGCAAACCCGACACCCCAAAATACAGGATATGCTTCGGGGTTTTAAAATCCACTCGCCACCAGGCTTCCTTTCCCACACCACTCCAATCATGCCTGTCGTTAGCATTCCAATACCCATGATCCAGCCGATCGGCAGGCATTGCTGCTAAAGCCGTGGTAGAACCCGTATAGGCAAAGCCGGGATCAGTGCCGATTATATCATATTCCGCGGGCAATATTCCAAAGTTCGGGTCGGCAAAGCCACCGGACGATCCTCCATCGCCTGCGTAAAACGGGGCGGTTGGAACGTAAACCATTTCTATTCCCTGAATCGAAGTGTAAACCTTACCCGCTTCGAACGACTTTACATCCAATGGATTTTTGGGATTTCCGTCTATTTTCCACTTCAGGCGGATCGTCGTGGCACTCACCCCGCTACCCGCAGACTCCCGGAATAAAAAAAGCCCGCATCCCCCGTTCACAGATTCTATCCGGAATCCTGTTCCGGCAACCTGCACCTCCGGGGTATCGTCAAAAATAATATGATTCCATTGCGGAATCTCCTGAGTCCGGTATTTTCCGAATATATATACAGCATCATAGTTATATATATTACGCCAGGAATTATTCCACGCTATTTCAAATTCAAGTGTCACGGATTTGTCATCCGCCGAAACGATCCGTCCCTTTTCCGACAGCTTCAAATTATCAGCCCGAAGCGGAAAAACCACCAGCCATAACCAGAAACATATAACGAATCGTCTCATAAACAATTATCCAATAACAAAATTATTTAACCCATACCCAAACCGTCCGGGGATATTCCACAAGTCCCGCCGATAAAGCCGTATGATAGGTCCCCGCCGTTCCCATACCTATTCCGTAATCAATATCCGCACTAGAGTTCGGAGAATTCGTATCCCAGAATGAGCCTAACCTCCAACGGTCGCTGCAAGTATTGTTCGTCGTAATATTCGCTCCGTCACCCAAGCCTCCATATTGATTCAAGGCGACAGACGCTATGTTTACTCCGCACCTAGCATGTATATCCCTGATAGTCTGTTGAGGAGTAGAGGTAAACCTCAATCCTCCGGATTTGGTCATTAACCCGTATAAAGTATAAGTATTGGCCGGAACGTTCCACTGCACACCGTTGTCCAGTTCACAAAAAGCCATCCGTAAATATTTGAAAGGGTATAACCAATACACCGGAGATTTAAAATCGACATTATCTTCCAAATGATTCACTTCCACATTCCCCAACCCGGTCTGATTGGTCCATATTCCATTAGCATAAGCAAACTGATTCGTTGTAGAAGAACCTCTCAGAGCCAGCATCCATCCTCCCCCGTCGGTTACCATATCACAATACACATCAAAAGGCTCTATCGGACCGTCACGACCGTCAGGGTCTATCCGGTAAACACCGCTCCCGATGTCACCCCGGTATTCATAACCCCCGCTCGGACGGCGGTATGCCTCTGCCGAAGGGGCATAGGTTCCGTCCGCCCACGCCCGGTAACTACCGAAGTTCTTCACCTTCATCAGGTCTTTATCGAGCGTATTGATCGCATCCACCTCGATCACCTCGCTACGCTCACACGCATTGTGGATGTTCATCGTCACCAGCAGCATCTTGCGACCGTGCATCTGACGCGTCGTGTCCTCCGATACAAGGTCTTTCCGCCGGGGAAGGTAGTAGCTGCTCTGGCCGCTCTCCTTCACGGCAGGGAGGACTTTACCCGTTGCAAGGTAACGCCACGTAAACTCGGTGTCGTATTTCGTCGTTACACGGATGCCGGCTGCCTCACCGTAACCGTCCAGCGTGTCACGCAGACGGCTTACCGTGTAAGAGGGGTTGATCACCAGCAGCTTGACCGGGGAACTGACTCCATCGCTGTTATCACGGATTACCTTGCGACGGATCCAGTATTCATGGTACTGCTTGTCGGGCATTCCACGGTTGTAGAGGTTTTTGAGGACAAGGTCCTTACCCGTTTCCCCACGCATCAACTCCCAGGTCTTTCCCAGATTCTCGCTCTTATACCAGAGGTAGTTCACCGCATAACGCCCGGAAGGCTCGTTACCCGTAAGCTTATAGTCCACTCCGTCACAGATCGTGTCTGAAACACTCCCCGACAAACTCGTACGACCGTCTTCAAGGGTCAGCACGCTCGAAAGCCGGGGACCCGCAGGACAGCTGTAACCCAGACGGAAAGTCACCGTGGAGTCACGGAAATCGGCATCCGTTATGCGACGCACGGCAAGGGAACGGTTAGAACTCGATATTTCGGAAGCTCCAGAACGGAAACTACCGCCGCGAAGACCGAAGGCAAGGGGATCGCTCAGCCAACCGCCCGGAACGCTCAAGGTTCCGTTGCCGTGGGTGCCGGCGTTGTATTTTCGCCCGGTAGGGCTAAGGTTGTAATAGATTTCACTAAGGTTCCCGCTAAGGTCCTGTACGCCCCAAAAGCCGCTGCCCGAACCTTTCTGGCTGCCCGAAGCCAGTGCAAAAACTCCCACACGCAACGGGCCGGGGATACGGTTTCCATAGTTCGCGTTACCGCTGCTGACGCTTTCGTTGCTTTTGCCCCCTTCCTGAAGGCTCCCCGGTAACGTGGTCGCAAGGTCGTTCCAGGCACATTCACGGGCGACAGGTACGTAAGGGTAAGGAGGACGGCAAAGCCGCTCGTATTCCAGCTCCGTCAGAGGACGCAGGCCTATCCAGGAGGCATATTTCAACATGTCGTTTACGGTCAGGTAATTGCAGGCGATCGGCATGCCGTCGCCGTCAAGCGAAACAGGGGTTTCAGGGTCAAGGTTACAGCCGAAGGAGGCCGTGTCGCCCGTGGCGGTACGTTTCGTTACCACGATACCGTTACGCCAGCTCGCACGCTCGCGCGAAGGGCCGAATACATATTGTTCAGGCTCCACGCTGGTCAGCGAGGAACCGATCGTACGGGACTGCTGGTCAGAGGGCGAGATCATCTGGAGAAAACCGCAGTACTGATCCTGCGACATTTCGTATTTCATGACATAGAAGGCGTTGTAACCCGTAGGATAGGGCGCACTCGTCCCGCCAAGCGTGCCAGAAGCCCACGTTTCACCGTCAGAGGCACTGAGCCCGGTGGTTCCACCGATGGCTATCTGTGTGCTGTCTACCACGAAGGTGTAGTTGTATTCTGAAGAAAGGTCACGGTCGGTCATTGAGACTGATTTCAGGACGGGCGTCACGCCCGAGGACATGTCTTCTTTTTTCACGATGATCCGGTAGTAGCGGTAGTCTCCGATGCTGTTCAGACGGATCGCCGTCCTGGGAGGGTAAACCCGTTCAAGGCTGGTGCCCCAGTCGGACGAGGTGCCCGTATAGATTTCCACCCAACCGCCCTGGCGGTCTTCCTGCGCTCCCATCAGCGTCCATTTTTTAGGTACACGGCCGGGGATGGATTCGATGCTGATGTAGCGCACCGTCCGGCGGGATTTGGAAAGGGGAAGTTCTGTGCCGTCGGCAAGCCGACCGAAGTCGATCGTCCAGAATTTGATGTCGTCCGCGATGCTCGCCCAGCTGTTGCTCACCCAGGCGTTGCTTGTACCGTTGGTCAGGTCGTTGACATGGTTTGCGGCCAGTGACGCAGGGTTGCCGGGAAGGCCGTCAGGGTTGGTCTCAAGCCAGTAGGTCGTATCCACAAGGTCGAGGGATTCCGGAATGTAGCAGTCACGGTGCCGGAGGGTTCCGGGGGACGAGGTTTTTCCGCCCTGAAGGTTGACCGAATCACCAACCGCAAAGGCTCCCCGCGGAATGTAAACCACTTCGATGCCCGTACAGGCCAGGATCACGTCTCCGACAACAAGGTTCGTCGGGACAAGACGGCCGGTGCCGTTTGTGTTGGTCGTGCTGAGGTCCCATTTCAGTTCTACGTTCGTGCGGGCAATACCGTTCCGACGCGTAGTGGGGGTGATAAAAACACCCGCGCCCACCGTGTTCCCGCTCACCTGGACAGGGGCGACCGTGCACTCAAAGTTGTTGTCGGCATGGTGACCTTCGCTCTGAAGGTAGACCGGGTACCAGACGATGGGATTTTGTTTCAGGTATTTGTAGCGGAGAGCCACGTAAACCCCGTCGTGGTTATAGTCGTCGCTCCAGGAGTTTTCCCATTCCAGCGTAAACTGGATACTGACGATATTACCGGACATCCCCGAAGCAGGAGTTTTTACGGTCCCTACGATACGGACGTTATTACCCCAGCTATGGAAGGATAACAATAATAGCATAACAAATAATATACGGCTCATCTTTATCTTCATAAAAATTCAATTAACGAATCCATATCCAAACAGTGTGATCTGCAACTGAACCGCCATTCGTATTATAATGACGTCCTGAGTCGAAACGGGTAATATTACCTTTCCAGGAGTAGCCCGTACCTCCGTCTACCCGGGAAGAAATGCCACAGGTCGATTCACTTGCGGCACCTGTGGAAGCCAAACGGGCACCATCGTTAGCCAGGTCATAATTCCACATCAAAGTCGTAGTCTGAAAAGTATTCAATTTTCCATTCGTAAACAATATAGACGAAACATCACTTGCATATCCCGTCTTATTTCCTCTTTGAAAACGGCTTTGCATAGTTCCTTTCGACGACAGGCGATAACCTTTATTGCCTGTTTGGCCGGAATAATTTTCCTTGACCATCATCTCGGTAAACGGATTATACAGAAACACCGGAGACTTTGCGTTTGCCTTCACATCAGGATGCAGATAATCGCCAAAGCAGTTCATATTGGTAAAATAATCGCCACTTGCCGCACGCCCTCCGAAAGAAGCATCATTCGACCACCAGTCTAAATATTGTCCGTTTAAATTAGTAACAGTCATACACAATGTCCATCCCCCTCCTTCCGTTACCATATCACAATACACATCAAAAGGCTCTATCGGACCGTCACGACCGTCAGGGTCTATCCGGTAAACACCGCTCCCGATGTCACCCCGGTATTCATAACCCCCGCTCGGACGGCGGTATGCCTCTGCCGAAGGGGCATAGGTTCCGTCCGCCCACGCCCGGTAACTACCGAAGTTCTTCACCTTCATCAGGTCTTTATCGAGCGTATTGATCGCATCCACCTCGATCACCTCGCTACGCTCACACGCATTGTGGATGTTCATCGTCACCAGCAGCATCTTGCGACCGTGCATCTGACGCGTCGTGTCCTCCGATACAAGGTCTTTCCGCCGGGGAAGGTAGTAGCTGCTCTGGCCGCTCTCCTTCACGGCAGGGAGGACTTTACCCGTTGCAAGGTAACGCCACGTAAACTCGGTGTCGTATTTCGTCGTTACACGGATGCCGGCTGCCTCACCGTAACCGTCCAGCGTGTCACGCAGACGGCTTACCGTGTAAGAGGGGTTGATCACCAGCAGCTTGACCGGGGAACTGACTCCATCGCTGTTATCACGGATTACCTTGCGACGGATCCAGTATTCATGGTACTGCTTGTCGGGCATTCCACGGTTGTAGAGGTTTTTGAGGACAAGGTCCTTACCCGTTTCCCCACGCATCAACTCCCAGGTCTTTCCCAGATTCTCGCTCTTATACCAGAGGTAGTTCACCGCATAACGCCCGGAAGGCTCGTTACCCGTAAGCTTATAGTCCACTCCGTCACAGATCGTGTCTGAAACACTCCCCGACAAACTCGTACGACCGTCTTCAAGGGTCAGCACGCTCGAAAGCCGGGGACCCGCAGGACAGCTGTAACCCAGACGGAAAGTCACCGTGGAGTCACGGAAATCGGCATCCGTTATGCGACGCACGGCAAGGGAACGGTTAGAACTCGATATTTCGGAAGCTCCAGAACGGAAACTACCGCCGCGAAGACCGAAGGCAAGGGGATCGCTCAGCCAACCGCCCGGAACGCTCAAGGTTCCGTTGCCGTGGGTGCCGGCGTTGTATTTTCGCCCGGTAGGGCTAAGGTTGTAATAGATTTCACTAAGGTTCCCGCTAAGGTCCTGTACGCCCCAAAAGCCGCTGCCCGAACCTTTCTGGCTGCCCGAAGCCAGTGCAAAAACTCCCACACGCAACGGGCCGGGGATACGGTTTCCATAGTTCGCGTTACCGCTGCTGACGCTTTCGTTGCTTTTGCCCCCTTCCTGAAGGCTCCCCGGTAACGTGGTCGCAAGGTCGTTCCAGGCACATTCACGGGCGACAGGTACGTAAGGGTAAGGAGGACGGCAAAGCCGCTCGTATTCCAGCTCCGTCAGAGGACGCAGGCCTATCCAGGAGGCATATTTCAACATGTCGTTTACGGTCAGGTAATTGCAGGCGATCGGCATGCCGTCGCCGTCAAGCGAAACAGGGGTTTCAGGGTCAAGGTTACAGCCGAAGGAGGCCGTGTCGCCCGTGGCGGTACGTTTCGTTACCACGATACCGTTACGCCAGCTCGCACGCTCGCGCGAAGGGCCGAATACATATTGTTCAGGCTCCACGCTGGTCAGCGAGGAACCGATCGTACGGGACTGCTGGTCAGAGGGCGAGATCATCTGGAGAAAACCGCAGTACTGATCCTGCGACATTTCGTATTTCATGACATAGAAGGCGTTGTAACCCGTAGGATAGGGCGCACTCGTCCCGCCAAGCGTGCCAGAAGCCCACGTTTCACCGTCAGAGGCACTGAGCCCGGTGGTTCCACCGATGGCTATCTGTGTGCTGTCTACCACGAAGGTGTAGTTGTATTCTGAAGAAAGGTCACGGTCGGTCATTGAGACTGATTTCAGGACGGGCGTCACGCCCGAGGACATGTCTTCTTTTTTCACGATGATCCGGTAGTAGCGGTAGTCTCCGATGCTGTTCAGACGGATCGCCGTCCTGGGAGGGTAAACCCGTTCAAGGCTGGTGCCCCAGTCGGACGAGGTGCCCGTATAGATTTCCACCCAACCGCCCTGGCGGTCTTCCTGCGCTCCCATCAGCGTCCATTTTTTAGGTACACGGCCGGGGATGGATTCGATGCTGATGTAGCGCACCGTCCGGCGGGATTTGGAAAGGGGAAGTTCTGTGCCGTCGGCAAGCCGACCGAAGTCGATCGTCCAGAATTTGATGTCGTCCGCGATGCTCGCCCAGCTGTTGCTCACCCAGGCGTTGCTTGTACCGTTGGTCAGGTCGTTGACATGGTTTGCGGCCAGTGACGCAGGGTTGCCGGGAAGGCCGTCAGGGTTGGTCTCAAGCCAGTAGGTCGTATCCACAAGGTCGAGGGATTCCGGAATGTAGCAGTCACGGTGCCGGAGGGTTCCGGGGGACGAGGTTTTTCCGCCCTGAAGGTTGACCGAATCACCAACCGCAAAGGCTCCCCGCGGAATGTAAACCACTTCGATGCCCGTACAGGCCAGGATCACGTCTCCGACAACAAGGTTCGTCGGGACAAGACGGCCGGTGCCGTTTGTGTTGGTCGTGCTGAGGTCCCATTTCAGTTCTACGTTCGTGCGGGCAATACCGTTCCGACGCGTAGTGGGGGTGATAAAAACACCCGCGCCCACCGTGTTCCCGCTCACCTGGACAGGGGCGACCGTGCACTCAAAGTTGTTGTCGGCATGGTGACCTTCGCTCTGAAGGTAGACCGGGTACCAGACGATGGGATTTTGTTTCAGGTATTTGTAGCGGAGAGCCACGTAAACCCCGTCGTGGTT
>OBYR01000173.1_pt1 | contig 72516 bp, 58 predicted proteins | sample 1495491 | NCBI WGS metagenome assembly OBYR01 (sample SAMEA2580206, study PRJEB22360) | human gut metagenome | biome: human gut; feature: human-associated habitat; material: faeces | place: Denmark | collected 2008/2010 | reverse complement strand
TGGGACCCCCTGCTCCCAAAGCAGGTGCGCTAACCGGACTGCGCTACACCCCGTTTTACAACCCCTTTATTGTCGATTGCGGTGCAAAGGTAAGCATTTATTTTTATCCTCCAAATATTTCGTGTTCTTTTTTAATTGATTATTTTCGCATCTGTTTATTTACATGATTTAAAGGAAAGGAGGAAAAACAGCAGAAAGAAGAGAAAAATAAGGATGAACATATTGCTAGACAATATGTTATAATATAAACATATCAACATTGAAAACAGTATGATAATTGCCTATACACGAACATATTCAAACAAGCAACAAAGTGACAATCAAAAAAATGCGATTGAACAGTTTGCCGCAAACAATAACATTTCTATAGATAAATGGCATAAAGATACACGTACGACCTCCTCACGACACAAAAACAGGCTTGAAGAAATAATCAAGAATATGAACGCTGGCGACACACTGATTGTAGCCGATGTTACACGCCTGAGCCGGAGGTTGATGGAAATTATGCATTTGATCTTATTATGTATTGAGAAAAAGATAACCCTTTATTGTCTTAAAGAGGGCTATACTTTTGAAAATAACGTTGACAGCAAGACGTTAGCATTTACTTTCGGGCTGGTTTCGGAAATCGAAAGCAAACTGATCTCGACACGAACAAAAGAATCGCTGGAGATAACCAGAAGCCGGGGTAAAGTCCTCGGACGACCGAAAGGAACTCCTAAAATGGATCATCTGATGGCTCAGAAAGAGCAGATAGAAAAGGAACTCAACAGAGAAAATGCGACCTATGCCGAATTAGCCGAGTTCTACCAGGTATCGCTCAGTTGTTTTAAGAATTTTGTCAGAAACAATATTTCACCTTCCCATCCCGGACGAAAGCGGAGAAGAAGAGAGACGGAATAATGACAATATAAATAAAAGGGGAATTGAAACAATCGACAGGCTTATGTTTTCAATTCCCCTTTTTTATTTGTCAGATTTATTTTTCTATCCGGATACGGGCATCTACCGCAAACAATCCACGGTCGGTCGCCAGAAGCGGATTGATATCCATTTCTTTTATTTCAGACGCAAAACGCAGTATTGTAGAAAGACGGACGATAATATCGGCATACTGTTGTTCGTCGATACCTTTCTGTCCACGCGTTCCTTTTATAATCGGATATCCCCGCAAAGAACGGATCATTGAAAAAGTCTCATCATACGACAAAGGTGCCAGACCATAAGATACATCTTTCAGCACTTCGACAAAGATTCCGCCCAGACCGCAGAGGATCACATGCCCGAAACCTTCTTCATATTTAGCACCCAGGAACAATTCCTGCCCTTTCAACATGGGCTGTACCATGACAGCCGTCACATCCGGCAAACGCATCATACGTTCAAACTCAAACAACAGATGCTCTTCGCTACGGATATTCAGGGCGACACCTCCGATATCACTTTTATGCACCGGACCGACCACTTTGGCTACAACCGGGAACTTTACCCGTTTGGCAAAAGCAATCAACTCATCCTTATCGGTCGAAGTAAACTCTTCCACCAGCGGAATATTGGCAGCACCCAATAAGGTACGGACCTGTTCGGGAGCCAGATACCCGTTTGACGGGAGCTGGTCGATGATGCGGCGTACTTCAGGCACATTGACTCCGTAGAGTTGTATATCCGTGCTCATCGGCTTCGGCGTATTGAGCACACGCGAAAGTGCTGTACCCAATGTTACTTCATCCGAGAAATTCACATGCCCTTTTTTAACGAAGCTACGCACTTCCGGTCCGGCTGTCACGATAGAAGGCAATACCGGGAAGATAGGCTTCTTACATTCTTCCATCTTCTTATGAAGCACTTCATAAGCGTCATATAATTTGACCAGTCCGGGACTTCCGAAAATGACCATCATCAAATCGATTTCCTCGAAATGATTTTCGCAATAATCGATTGCCGTAGCCAGATGTTCAGGTGTTCCGGTTCCGATAATATCGATCGGATTACCTACTGCTGCTCCCGGATATAACTTGGATTTCAATTCCGCAGCAACAGGCCCTTCCAGGTTAGGAACATTCAGACGGCCTTTCGAAAGAGCATCGGCCAACATAACAGCCGGACCTCCGGCATGTGTGATGATAGCGCAATTCTTCCCTTTTACATCTTTCAAGGTAAAGATGCTGGCAACAGTCGTCAGTTCTTCACGGCTGAAACAACGCACGATACCCGCTTTACGGAACAAAGCCTCGACAGCCGAATCGGAACTGGCAATCGCACCGGTATGTGAAGAGGCGGCACGTTTGCCGGACTCCGTACTTCCCGCTTTGATCGCTGCGATATGGCATCCTTTGCGGATCAGCGAAGAAGCATGATAAAGCAGTTTGTCGGGATTCTTGATCTGTTCGATATACAGCATCTTGATTTTCGAATCGAGTACGGGATCGAAATGGCGGTCCATGTATTCGATCACCTCCTCCACTCCGATCTGCTTGGAGTTACCTACAGACCAGACAGACGAGAAGCGCAAACCTTTTGTCAACGCCGACTCAATAATGAAAAGTGCCGTACCGCCGGAACTGGAGATAAAATCCACTCCGTCCGGATGAAATTCGGGTATAGGTTGTGTAAATACACCATGAAAATTCATATTCATCAGTCCGATGCAGTTCGGACCGATCATGGATGCTCCTGCTTCATTCACACTTTCGAGCATCTGGTTCTCCAGAATCGCCCCTTCATGAGTCTCCTCGCCGAATCCGGCAGAGACTACGATAAAAGCTTTTACATTCTTCTGCTTCGCTAATATATCGACAGCTTCAGGACAGGAAGGACCGGGAATCGATATGATAGCCATTTCCGTATCCGGTATATCGTTTACGGAATGATATGACTTCAGACCTTGCACGTCGTCTTCCTTCGCATTCACAACATACAGTTCTCCTTTATATTTACCATCGAGGAGATTTCGTACCAAACGCCCACCCGGCTTGTGTACATTATTTGAGCCGCCTACAACGACTATGCTCTTCGGGTCGATTAATTCTCGGTTAATCATAACATTTTGATTGTTTAATTCAGTGAACCGGAACAAATATAGCTTTTTTCATCTATTTATTCATCGGATTCCGGGTTATTTATTTACATTTTGCGCATTCCCGGCATAACCAGTCACACCAGGCATCCATCCCGTCGCCTTTCGTAGCCGACACTTCGAATACTTCCAGATGATGATTTACCTTTAAAGCATTATTCCTCAATGTCTCTATATTTGTATTGAGATAGGGTGCGAGGTCTGTCTTATTGATCACACAGACATCTGCTTCCGCAAAGATATGCGGGTATTTTAACGGCTTGTCATCCCCTTCGGTCGTACTTACGATAACGACTTTCTTTGCCTCTCCCAAATCGAACATGGCAGGGCAAACCAAATTACCGACATTTTCAATAAACAATATCGAGCCATTTGCCGGAGAAAGATGTTTGACGGCATGATTCACCATATCTGCCTCCAGGTGGCAGCCTGTTCCGGTATTCACCTGGAAAACCGGGATATTCAAAGCCGCAATACGGTCTGCATCGTTGGATGTCTGCTGGTCGCCTTCGATAACATACAGCGGCAGTTTCCCATTCAAACGACGGACGGTTTCTTCCAGCAATGTCGTCTTTCCGGAACCAGGCGAACTCATCAGGTTCAGGCAAAAGATTTCTTTTGCCTCAAAATAACCGCGGTTGCGTTCAGCAAGCAGATTGTTTCGCTGAAGTATATCCTGTTCAAGTGTTATTACCTTATCTTCATCGTGGTGGTGATGATGATGTTCATGGCCATGATCATGAGTATGGTCGTGTTCGTGATGATGATGGTGTTCTCCACACCCGCAAGTTCCACACATAAGCGTTTTGTATTTATTATTTAATAACAATCGATTTCACACGAAGTTCTTTTCCTTTAAGGATTTTAACACAATAAGAACCACATGCCGGACAAGGCGTGAATAAAGCATCCATCGGAAAGACCCGCCCGCAATCCGTACAAGCCCCTTCTCCGTCGATAATATGACGAACGATCGAAGCATGTTCAAGCATGGAACCTTTCACCGCACTTTCAAGGGCGAAGTCAAGCGTATGCAATTCCACACCCGCCAGGCGTCCGATTTCCAGTTCCAGTTCTTCGACGGCTTCCGAATGACGATTGCGCGCCTGTTCCTCTGCCAGCTCGACAATACTTTGAGCAATAGACATTTCATGCATAATCAGTACTATTTTTTCGGGAAGCGGCAATCGCCAGCTGGCCAACGGCAACTCCCCCATCATTACAAGGTATACGGCCCGGGACATACAAAGGAATGCCCTCATCCGCAAATAAACGCTGCAACTGTTCCGTCAACCGTTTGTTTTGAAAACAACCGCCGGAAATGATTACCCGGGTCGCACCGGTTTGTCGCAGATGACGTTTAGCTTCCGCCAGCAGAAGAAAAGCCATTGTATTATGGAACTTCGCCGCTATATCACAGACAGAGACTCCGGAAGCCAGATCATCCAGCACTCCTTCAAATAAAGGACGGAAAGAAACAACCTCTTCTTTTATCAGAACCGGATAATGTGTCGATTGTTCACTTCCCGCCGCCTGTTCCAACCGCACCGGGGCTTCCCCCTGATGCGTCGACACATCACAGAGACCAAGCAGCGAAGCGACGGCATCAAACAACCGGCCCGCACCGGATGTATAAGGTGTATTAATACCCTTTTCCATCATGGTTGTCAGCAGCCGGATTTTATCAGCGCCTATCCGTTCAGTAAATCCTTCCGGAAAGCAGGCGGAGCTTCCCCGATAATGCCATAAATAAGCTACAGCCATCCGCCAGGGTTCTAAGGCTGCCTTATCGCCGCCGGGTAAAGGTACATATTCAAAGTGCGACAGGCGGCTATACGCTTTCCGGTCACAGAGGAAAAACTCTCCTCCCCAGACTTTCCCGTCATCTCCTAATCCGGTCCCATCCAATACGATGGCAACGACTTTTTCATGCAAACCATGTTCCAGCATACAGGCGGCAGCGTGGGCATGATGATGCTGTACCTTCAGCAAAGGCAATCCGGAACGTAGCGCTATACGTTCTGCCTCCCGGGAAGACAGATAATCGGAATGCATGTCGCATACAAGCACAGAGGGAGTAAAACGGAAAAGATGCCGGAACCGTTCCATCGACTCTGTATAGAAACTGTAAGTTTCCCAGTTCTTCAAATCACCGATATACTGGCTTTGCAAAACCGTATCCCCTTTCCCCAGGGCAAACGTATTCACTTTCTCCGCACCAAAAGCCAGGATACCTTCTACCGGTATATCTGCAAAGAAAGGTTCCGGCACATAGCCCCGCGAACGACGGATCAGACAAGGTTGACCTCCGCAAACCTGTAAAACCGAGTCGTCCACCCGGTTATGAATATCCCGGTTGTGATGGAGCAGCAAGGTGACTTTACCGGACAGCTGTTCTTCTGCCTCAGCGGGTGTTATAGCAATCGGGTAATCGCTCAGGTTTCCACTGGTCATCACCAAAGCCGGAGTATCCAGGGCTTCAAACCAGTCATAATGCAGCGGCATATAAGGCAGCATACAACCCAATGTCTGCATATCACGGTTTATATCGGCTGCCAGCCTTTTCTTTTGTTGCAGCAACACGATCGGACGCCGCCAGGAAAGCAGGCAATCTTCTTCGACCGGATTGACTGCTGCATATCGCTTCAACTGTTCCATGTCACGGAACATAACGGCAAAAGGCTTGCTGTCACGTTGTTTTATCATCCGCAAGCGGGTTACAGCCTGTTCATTCAAAGCATCGCATATCAAATGATAGCCGCCGATACCTTTCGCAGCAATCACTTCACCTTCCGCAAGCAGGCGAACGGACAGGTCCAGCAATTCAGGATAGTTATCTATCTTTACATTATTATATATAGCATAATAAAAAGGCCCGCAATGATTACAGGCCACAGGTTGTGTATGAAAACGCCGGTCGCTGACCGTCGTATATTCTTTCCGGCAATCCGGACACATGGCAAAAGCCGACATAGTCGTTTGATACCGGTCGTAAGGCAGATCACGGATGATTGAAAAACGGGGACCGCAATGCGTACAATTGATAAAAGGATATCTCAGGCGATGCGGTTGTACCTTTCTGTCATGAAGGCATTCGGAACAAACGGCAATATCAGGCGCCACCTGCGTCACTTCTTCCGAATCGGAGTGGCTGGGAATAATGGTGAAACCGGTATATCCGCCGGCTTCCCGCTCCGTTTCCGAAACCTGTATGCTATGGATAAAAGCGACCGGAGGATGTTCTTCTCTGATCCGGGAAATAAATACCTCCTGTTGCTCCGGTGTCAGAACAGCATGAATGCAAACACCGTTATTCCGGTTATCCACCTCCCCTTCTATCCCCATTTCACTGGCTATACGATAGATAAACGGACGAAAGCCAACCCCTTGCACCAATCCACGGATTATCAATTTTGATATCTTCACCCTTCCTTGTTTTACAGTCCGAACAAATATAGAGGGTTTACCCATAATAAACAAACCATCCATCCGGCAATGCCGATAATTTTTATTTATCACTTAATAGATAATATGTATCATTTAACACATCTTTTCCCGAACATATTGGTTACTTTTGGAGTTGTTAATAAAAAACAAATAAGCTTATGTGTCTGGCTGTTCCTGGTAAAATAGTAAATATAGACCGTTCGGTGCCTGATCTGGCAATGGCTAAGGTCGATTTCAGCGGTATTACGAAAGACATTTGCATCCAATGGGTGGATGCAACGGAAGGCGATTATATACTCGCCCATGCGGGTATGGCAATATCTGTCGTCAATGCCCGGGAAGCCGAAGAGACGCTGGAGGACCTGAAAAAATTGGAACGCATATGAAATATGTCGACGAATATCGGGACAACGATCAGGTGCAGGCGCTCGTCCGCGCCATCCGGAAAGTAACGACCCAACCGTGGCATATTATGGAAATATGCGGCGGACAGACACATGCCATCGCCCGTTATCGTCTGGAAGAAATGTTGCCGGAACAGGTCCGCCTGCTTCATGGTCCCGGTTGCCCGGTCTGCGTCACACCGGTTACTCTGATAGACCAGGCTTTGGAATTAGCCAAACGTTCCGATGTCATACTGGCTTCTTTCGGAGACATGATGCGTGTGCCGGGGACCAACGAAGATTTGTTACAGGCGAAAGCACGCGGAGCAGACATCCGTATGCTTTATTCTCCACTCGACGCAGTCAGACTGGCGGAGACAAATCCCGGAAAGGAAGTTGTCTTTTTCGCCATAGGTTTTGAAACGACAGCTCCCGTCCACATGATGGCATTGAAGGAAGCACAACGGAAGAAACTATCCAATTTCTCTTTACTGACCTCACTGTTCACCGTCCCGCCCGCCATAGATGCGATCCTTTCCGATCCGGAAAGTAAGGTAGACGGCTTTCTGACAGCCGGTCATGTATGTGCGATCACCGGAAATTCAGCTTACCATCAATTAGCTCAAAAATATAATACACCGATGGTAGTCACCGGTTTTGAGCCGGTCGACCTGCTGCTGGGTATTTACCGTTGCCTGCTACAGCTGGAGAACGGAAGCTATTTTGTAGAAAATGCCTACCGCCGTGCCGTACCGGAAGAAGGGAATCCGGCTGCCCGTACTTTAATGGACGAAACACTTGAACCATGCGATCAGGAATGGCGCGGAATCGGTGTAATTCCCGGCAGCGGTTTACAATTGAAGAAAACATATGCAAACTATTCCTCTCGGGAGAAATTCCAGTTTCTTCCGAAAGAAACTAAAATTTCATCCGAATGTATTGCCGGAGACATCATGAGAGGTGTGAAGCAACCGTCCGACTGTCCTTTCTTCGGAAAGGCTTGTTCACCGGGACATCCGGTGGGAGCACCGATGGTTTCATCGGAAGGAGTTTGTGCTGCATACTATAAATATAGGAAATAATGAAGAACGAAGATTTTAGCTGTCCGGTTCCTTTTACCGATACCGATTGTGTGCTGATGGCTCACGGCGGCGGCGGAAGAATGACACATCAGCTGATAAGCACTGTTTTTTATCCCGCATTCCGCAATCCGTTGCTGGAACAGGATCATGACGGCTGTGTTTTCCCCGTACAGGAAGGACGCATGGCCTGTTCGACCGACTCGTTCGTCGTCGATCCGATATTCTTTCCCGGCGGCGATATAGGCGACCTGGCGGTGAACGGCACAGTAAACGACCTGGCCTGTTGCGGTGCCCGGCCTCTTTATCTGACAGCCGGATTTATACTGGAAGAAGGTCTGCCCCTTGCCGACCTGCAACGTATCGTCCGCTCCATGCGTAAAGCCGCCGACAAAGCCGGTGTGCAGATCGTTGCCGGCGATACGAAAGTGGTGGAACGCGGCAAATGTGACAAACTATTCATCAATACCAGCGGTATCGGAGTGGTACCGGAAGGTATCCGTATCGCTCCCGATCGCGTGCAGCCCGGAGATGCGGTAATCTGTAGCGGCCCGATCGGAGTACATGGCATCACGATCCTTTCTGCCCGCGAAAGTCTCGGTTTTGAAACAAATCTGAAAAGTGATACAGTTTCGTTAAACAATATGCTCGCTGAGTTGTTAAAAAATATAGAGGAAGTCCATGTGCTTCGCGATCCGACACGCGGCGGAGTAAGCGGAACACTGAACGAGATAGCGAATACAGCCCAGGTTGAAATCGTTTTAGATGAAGCATCCCTCCCCATACCCGATGCCGTGAAAGGCGCTTCGGAAATATTGGGACTCGATCCGCTTTATATCGCCAACGAGGGATTAGTGCTGGTTATCCTGCCGGAGAACCGTGCACAAGAGGCATTGGCTGTGATGAAAAACTTTCCGGAAGGAAAGGATGCAACGATTATCGGTCGCATAACCGGAAAGGACCATGCAATCGTTAAAATGAAAACACTGTATGGCAACTATCGGATCGTCGATATGTTAAGCGGCGAACAGTTACCACGTATCTGCTGAAATAAAGAAACCAATAAATTACGAAAATATGGAAAATAAAAGACCTACCGTCTACGAGGAATGCCGGCAAAAAGGCATCACCCGAAGAGATTTCCTGAAATTCTGTACCACCATGGCTGCTCTCATGGGACTGGAATCCACGGGCGTGGCCCAGGTTGTCAACGCGCTGGAAACCAAACCGCGCCTACCGATTATCTGGCTCCATCTCCAGGAATGTACCTGTTGTACAGAATCGTTCATCCGCGCTGCACACCCGATCGTGGCAACGCTTCTACTCGATAAGGTATCACTAGACTATACGGAAACGTTAATGGCTGCCGCCGGCGAACAGGCGGAAGCGGCCAAGGAAGAGACGATGAAAAAGTACTATGGTGAATACTTGCTTATGATCGAAGGATCGATCCCGACAAAAGACGAAGGTTATTGCTGTGTAGGCGGCAAAAGTGCCCTGCAGATTACTGAAGAGGCGGCAAAAGGGGCAAAAGCCATTATCGCCTGGGGTAACTGCGCATGTGCCGGTTGTGTACAGGCAGCCAACCCGAATCCTACAGGGGCAAAAGCGATCCATAAAGTAATCAAAGGTAAACCTATTATTAATGTACAGGGCTGCCCTCCTATCGCAGATGTGATGGCGGGTGTCCTCATCTATATGCTGACTTTCGACCGTATGCCGCAACTCGACGGCCTGGGACGTCCGAAGATGTTCTACTCCCGCCGCGTACACGATACCTGTTACCGTCGCGCCAACTTCGATGCCGGCCTTTTCGTGGAAAGCTTCGACGATGAAAATGCGAAGAAAGGATATTGCCTGTACAAAGTAGGATGTAACGGCCCCAGCACTTATAATTCATGCGGTATCATCAAATGGAATGAAGGAACCAGCTACCCGATCCAGAGCGGCCATCCCTGCCTGGGTTGCAGTGAAGAGAATTTTTGGGATAACAGTCCGTTCTACAAACGAATGCCCGATGTTCACGGTTTCGGCATCGAAGCAACGGCAGACCAGATCGGTCTTGCCCTGGGAGCCGCCACAGCTGCCGGTATTGCCGTTCATGCCGTAGCGACCAATATCCGTAAGAAAGAACTGATCGATAACGAAGAACCGGAAAGTAAATCTAACATCTAAATTCCCAATACCATGTCAGAAAGAATCGTCATAGACCCCATCACCCGCATTGAAGGCCATCTACGGGTAGAAGCAGCCATCGAAGGCGGCAAAATAAAAGAGGCATACAGTTCCGGTACAATGGTACGCGGAATAGAAAATATTGTACGCAACCGTGATCCCCGCGATGCCTGGGTATTTGTGGGACGTGTTTGCGGTGTGTGTACTTCCATTCATTCGCTCTGCTCCGTGCGTGCGGTGGAACAGGCGTTGGACATCACCATTCCTCCCAATGCGGAGATGGTGCGCAATATTATGGAAGCAGTACTTTACATGCATGACCATACAGTCCATTTCTACCAGTTGCATGCGCTGGACTGGGTCGATATCGTATCGGCTCTGAAAGCAGACCCGAAAGCAGCAGCCCTCCTCGCCCAGCAACTATCGCCGTGGGCCAAAAATACGGAAGGATATTTCAGAAATACACAGGAACGCCTGAAGAAATTCGTTGCCAGCGGACAGCTCGGTATCTTCGCCAACGGATATTGGGGTCATCCTGCCTATAAACTGACACCGGAACAGAACCTGATTGCAACCGTCCATTATCTGGATGCGCTGGAATGGCAAAAGGAGATAGTCAAAGTACATGCCGTATTCGGTGGTAAGAACCCGCATCCGAACTTCCTGGTAGGCGGTATGCCGTGCAGCATCGACCTCAACGAAGCAAATGCGATCAATTCCGAACGCCTGGCGCTGGTTAAGCAAAAGCTCCAGGAAGGGAAAGACTTTATCGACCAGGTATATATCCCGGATTTGCTGATGATCGCCGAAGTCTATAAAGACGAATGGAGCAAGATAGGCGGCGGCGTAAGCAACTATCTGTCATACGGCGATTTTCCCTTACATGGGTATGCCGGTATCGAAGATTATCTGAGTCCGCGCGGTATCGTGCTCGACCGTGACCTGAGCAAAGTCCATCCGGTAGATGCCAATTCTCCGGAAGAAATCAAAGAATATATCTACCACTCCTGGTACAAATATACCGAAGGTGACAAAGCCGGCCTGCATCCGTACGACGGAGAGACAAACCTGGAATATACCGGTCCGAAGCCTCCTTATAAACATTTGGACGTAGAAGATAAATATAGCTGGATCAAAACGCCGCGCTGGAAAGGCCAGCCGATGGAAGTAGGTCCGCTTGCCCGCCTGATCGTGGCATACGCTGCAGGCAAAGAACCTCAGAAAACAGCAGTCGATAATGTATTGAAGCAACTGAACCTCCCGGCTGAAGCCCTGTTTTCCACTCTGGGACGCACGGCTGCCCGCGGAATCGAGACACAGCTGGTTGCCGGCTGGTCGCTCGAATTTTTCGACCAGTTGATGAAGAACCTGGAGAACGGAGATTCCCGTATGGCGAATCCGGTCATGTGGGAAAACGAGAACTGGCCGAAGAAAGCGCAAGGCGTAGGACTGACAGAAGCTCCGCGCGGTGCACTGGCTCATTTTATCGTTATCGAAAACAACCGGGTAAAGAATTATCAGATGGTTGTTCCCACCACCTGGAACGCTTCGCCGAGAGACGAGAACGGAAACTTATCTCCTTACGAATCAGCCCTGATCGGTACACCGATCCACGATGCCAATCAGCCGCTTGAAATCCTCCGGACGATCCATTCCTTCGACCCGTGCCTGGCTTGTGCCGTGCATCTGTATGACGAGGAAGGGAAGTATGTGCACCAAATGGATACGTTTTAAAAAGTATTGCTATGAAAAGTCGTAAGAAACGTCTGAGAGAAGTATACGTATGGGAGCTTCCCGTACGTATTTATCACTGGGTAAATGCATTATGTATCGTTATACTTTGTATTACCGGGTTTATCATTGCCGATCCTCCTGCCATACTGAATGCATCGGAAGCCTATTTCAGTTACTGGTTCGGAGTGGTCCGTTTCATCCATTTTGTAGCGGCTTTCGTTTTCTTCTTCAACTTCGTGTTCCGCCTGTATTGGGGATTTGTGGGAAACCGCTTCGCCCGATGGAACAACTTCATCCCGCTAAAGAAATCGCAATGGCAGGAAGTATGGGAAGTGATCAAGGTCGATATCCTGATGATAAAGAACAAGCCGGTCGACAGTATCGGGCATAATGCACTGGCAAGCCTGATCTATTTCGGCACGTTCTGGGCATTCCTGTTACAAAGTATTACAGGTTTCGGACTGTATGCCAAAATGAGCCAGTCGGTCTTCCCTCAACTGTTTGCCTGGACCATTCCTTTAATGGGCGGCGATTTGATGGCACGCCAGATCCACCATTTCCTGATGTGGTTCTTTATCCTGTTCGCCATTGTCCATGTATATCTGGTATTCTACCACGATTACATCGAGCAACGCGGTGAAACTTCCTCTATCATTGGAGGCTGGAAGTTCATTGAAGAAGACATTGCAGACAAGGAAGAGGTTACAGAGACAGCCGAGACAATCACCAAGATCGCGAAGAAACATGAATAAAACTCTTATATTAGGTGTCGGCAACTTGTTACTGAAAGACGAAGGAGTCGGTATCCACGTGATCCGTGCCCTGGAGAAAGAAACGCTTCCCGCCCATGTCACCCTGATGGATGGCGGGACGGGAGGCTTGCATCTGATCAGCTGGCTGACGGGTTATGACCATATCATCATGGTAGACGCCACCCTCGACACCAATCCGCCGGGAACAGTCCGTCTCATCCGTCCGAAATACGCCAGCGATTATCCTCCCCTAATGAGTGCACACGAAATCGGACTTCGCGACATGATCGAAACGATGATCCTGACCGGCGATCTGCCGGAAGTCCATCTGATCGTCGTCTCGGCAGCCAATCTGAATGAAGTAAATATGGAACTGACCCCGGAAGTGGAAGCTTCCATCCCTGAGGTAATAAAGATCATACGGGAGCTGATATAAGAAGAATGACTATATTTCGCTATCCATTGCCCAATTCATTGTCCGTCCGACCGCCTTATGCCAGTCTGTAAGTAAAGCCAGCGCTGTTTCAGGTTTCATCTTGGCGGTAAATATAGTATCGAGCGACCATTGCTCTTTCAGCTCATCCGTATCTTTCCAATAGTTCACAGCCAATCCCGCCAAATAAGCAGCCCCCAAAGCCGTTGTTTCAATGATGCTGGGGCGTACTACCGGACACCGGCTGATGTCTGCCTGAAACTGCATCAGGAAATTATTTGCTATCGCACCGCCATCCACACGGATCTCCTTCGGTTTGGCCTGAATATCATTTTCCATCGCGATCAGTACGTCATATACCTGATAACAAATACCTTCCAGAGCCGCACGTGTCAGATGCGCCGCCGTCGTACCACGGGTAATGCCGATGATTGCACCACGTGCATACTGGTCCCAGTACGGAGCCCCCAAACCGGTCAGTGCCGGAACAAAATAGACACCGCCATTGTCGGAAACCGATTTCGCCATCTGTTCCGTTACCGGAGCATTCGGAATCAATCCGATACCGTCACGAAGCCACTGGATAACCGCACCGCCGACAAACACACTGCCTTCAAGCGCATAAGTCACCTGGTCACCCAACTTCCAGGCAATCGTCGTCAACAGGTTATTCTGCGAAAGTACTGGCTTGTCGCCTGTATTTACGATCATAAAACACCCTGTTCCGTAAGTCGTCTTCATCATCCCTTTATCCAGGCACAACTGCCCGAACAAAGCAGCCTGCTGGTCGCCTGCCATTCCGGAAACAGGAATGCCGGTCTTAAATATCGGCGTAGAGGTTTCGCAATAGACCTCGCTACTGCTCTTCACCTCCGGCAACATGGAGGACGGGATCGTGAACAGATCGAGCAACTCCTGATCCCATTGCAAGGTATTTATATTGAATAACATAGTTCGGGAGGCATTCGTGACATCGGTAATGAACTGCGAACCCCGCGTCAGTTTCCAGACCAGCCAGGAATCGACCGTACCGAAACAAAGTTCTCCCCGCTCCGCCCGTTCACGGATACCTTTCACATGATCCAGTATCCATTTGACCTTTGTTGCCGAGAAATAAGCATCGATCACCAATCCGGTCTTTTGCTGGATGAAATCGGAATAACCTTCCGCTTTCAGTTCCTCGCAGTAGTCAGCCGTCCGTCGGTCCTGCCACACAATCGCATTGTAAACAGGAAAACCTGTCTCACGGTCCCAGACAATCGTCGTCTCCCGCTGGTTGGCAATACCGATACAGACAATATGATCATCCGTCACGTCGGCTTTTGCCATCGCTTCCTTTATCGCGAGCGATTGCGTATACCAGATCTCGTTCGGGTCATGTTCTACCCAACCCGGCTTGGGGAAATATTGTTGGAATGTTTTCTGCGAAAGAGTGATGACCTGTCCCTGACGATTAAACAGGATGGCACGGGATGTTGTTGTTCCCTGATCGATAGCCAATACATATTTATGTCTGAAATTCATGTTATATCACTTTATAATCAGTAAACCACTTTCCTTAGGAATAAGTTCAGTTTATCCTAAAAAAGGAACTCCCGCAAATCTAATAAATAATTTAGATTTGCGGGAGTTGTATTTCAACTAATCCAGTCTACTATTCAAACATTTTATCGATACCTCCTGCATCTGCCGGGATACTCTTTCGTTCTTCTTCCGTTATCGTTTTGCAAGGATCGGCATATTGTTCAGGAACATCGAAGTCTTCCTCTTCCGAATAACCGAGCGTTTTGTCGGCATACACCTTCTGCATGAATAAGCCGTAGATAGGCAATGCCATACTTGCCCCCTGCCCTTCCTGAAGACGGTCGAAATGAATAGAACGGTCTTCTCCTCCGACCCAACAACCGGACACCAAACTAGGCGTGAATCCCATAAACCAACCGTCGGAATTGTTTTGCGTCGTTCCGGTCTTACCGCCCATCGGCGCCTTGATGCCATAACGGAAACGAACACGTCCTCCGGTTCCACCATCAATCACGCTCCTCAACATATATAACATCTTATAGGAAGCATCTTCCGGCAACACCTCACTCATTTGTTGATTGAAACTAGCTATCGTATTCCCATACTGGTCTTCGATACGGGTTACATACATAGGCTCGACGCGAATACCTTTATTGGCAAAGGTCGTATAAGCTCCTACCATTTCACCTACCGATACATCCGGTGTTCCCAAAGAGACAGAAATAACAGGATCGATATTCCCTTTTATTCCAAAAGAATGCAACAGACGAACAAACGTATAAGGAGAAAGCTGCTTCATCAAATAAGCAGTCACCCAGTTCGAAGAGTTCTGCAATCCCCACTGCAACGTAACCATTTCACCGACCCTCTTGGCTCCGGCATTCTTTGGAGCCCAAAGTATCCCGTTTTCATCCGTCAACTTCTGTTCGACATGCAACATTTCATCGCACGGACTAAAGCCTTCAATCATCGCCAACGAGTACAGGAACGGCTTAATAGTAGAACCCACCTGCCTGCGGCCGCCATTGATCATATCATACTGGAAATCATTATAATCGATCCCGCCGACATATGCCTTCACATATCCGGTACGCGGGTCCATCGACATAAACGCCGTACGCAGGAAGCTCTTATGGTAACGGATAGAATCCCATGGAGACATAATCGTATCAACCGGACCGTTCCAGCTAAACACGCTCATTTCTACCGGCTTCTGGAACTCCTTACGCATATCGGCTTCGCTCATACCTTCCTTCTTCATCGCACGGTAACGGTCTGTCTGATGCATAGCGCGCATCAACATCGTATCCACCTGTCCGGCTCTCACATCACGGGAAAACGGAGCATAACTACGTCCTTTCTTTTCTTTGAAGAAAGCAGGTTGCAAAGTTCCGCCTATATGTTCACGAACAGCATCTTCGGCATATTGCTGCATACGCGAATCAATAGTTGTATAAATTTTAAGACCGTCTGTATATACATTATAATATTGTCCATCCGCTTTCTTATTCTTATTACACCAACCGTATAACGGGTTCGTCTCCCATGCCAACGAGTCTTCCGAGAATTTCTGACCTTGCCAGGAGGCATAGCGCTTACGCTCCGGTTTCTTCGCCGTCAGGACAAGACGAAGATATTCACGGAAATAAGGAGCTGGTCCGTCTTTGTGGTCCATACGGCTGAAACGGACAGTCAGAGGTAATGCTTTCAGAGAATCACATTCCGCCCGGCTGATATACCCTGCCTTTTCCATCTGATCCAGAACGGTGTTACGGCGTCCGCGGGTACGTTCATTCTGACGAACAGGATTGAAATAAGAAGGATTCTTACACATTCCCACCAGTGTCGCCGCTTCTTCTATCTTTAAATTCTTGGGGGTTGTTCCGAAATAGACACGTGCAGCCGATTGAATACCGACCGCATTATACAGGAAGTCAAATTTATTCAAATACATGCTGATAATCTCTTCCTTGGTATAATAACGTTCCAATTGAACGGCAATCACCCATTCGATCGGTTTCTGGAACAGGCGTTCCATAAAGTTATCGGCACTCGGTGAGAAAAGCTGTTTTGCCAGCTGCTGGGTAATGGTACTACCACCGCCACCACTCTTCTGCATCAGGATACCGCGTTTCACAACAGCGCGGAACAATCCCTGCGCATCGATACCGCTATGTTGTGCATAACGAATATCTTCGGTAGCTATCAAGGCTTTCACCAGGTCGGGAGAAAGATCCTTATAATTTGTCATGATACGGTTATCCTGACTATGGGCATAACTTCCCAATGTCTTTCCGTCAGATGAAATGATCTGGGATGCATATTTGTCGATAGGATTTTCGAGCTGTTCCACCGGCGGCATATACCCGATAGAGCCATTAGCTATTGCGGTAAAAATCAGAAATACAGTTCCTACTGCTGCCGCAAACAGTACCCAGAATGTAATTATAATGCCTTTTGTTACTTTTGAAGCCATCTTCTTATTCGCTTAGAAATCGCAAAGATAAGAAATTAAACCAATAATATAACTCCCAGGCTAATTAAACCGATGAAAACCCAAAGCACCACCCCTTGCACCATCGGACGGACACCGACCTGTTTGATTACTTTTCTTGATAATCCGGCTCCGATAAGGAAGAGAGTGACAGTCAATCCCTTTTTTGCCAACCAAACCAACGAACCTGTCACTGTTTCGGGGATCGTTAAAAAGGTGTTGGCAACCATTGCCAAAATGAAAAAGAAGATAAACCAGGGGATAGCAATCTTACCACCTTTTTGCTTGAAGAGGAACATGGTCACGATCGTAATCGGAATAATCCACAAAGCACGCGTCAACTTAACCATCGTAGCGATTTCAAGCGCTTTCTCGCCATAAGCGGCACCGGCACCGACCACCGAACTGGTGTCGTGGATAGCAATAGCCGCCCACATGCCGAATTGCTCCTGTGTCATATTGAGTAAATGACCGATAGGGGGAAAGATAAACAGCGCAATTGCATTCAGGATAAAGATCGTACCCAGTGCCATCGACATTTCATTATCGTTAGCTTTCACTACCGGCCCTACGGCTGCAATGGCGCTACCGCCGCAAATAGCTGTCCCGGCAGAGATCAGATAAGCGGTTTTCCTATCCATCATCAGGCGTTTGCCCAGATATATACCCAACACCAGTACAGCCGCCACCGACACAATGGTGAAAAGCATGCCTTCCTTCCCTGTCTTCAGCGACTCGTGCAGATTCATACCGAACCCGAGCCCAACGACCGAAAACTGTAGCAGATATTTGGATGTCTTCTTACTAAACTTAGGAAAAGGCTGCCCGGCTGTCATCCCGAGTGTAAGCCCTAGAAACAGGGCTATTGCGGGCGATATAAAAGGCATCAGGCATAAAATAAAAAGAAGAATGAAAAGAGGTTTGTTATACTTCGCAAGCACTTGTTCAATTGTGTTCATTACTATAATATCTTAGTTATCCTTATATTTTTGACGGCGCAAAGGTAAATTTAAAAAAGATATCATACCAATCACATTATGGAATAGATGATAACTTGAAGTTATAACCCTCCTTTCATTCTGATTGTTCAGATTTTGGCAAGCGCCTCTTCCAAATCAGCCAGCAAATCCTCAATATGTTCCGTCCCGATCGACAAACGAACTGTTCCCGGATAAATTTCCTGGTCTACCAGTTCTTCGGCACTCAATTGAGAATGGGTCGTACTTGCCGGATGAATAACAAGAGATTTGACATCGGCAACATTTGCCAACAAAGAGAAAATCTCCAAACTGTCGATGAAGCGGTGTGCTTCCTCCTGACCGCCTTTCAGCTCGAAAGTAAAAATGGAACCGCCGCCTTTGGGAAAATAACGTTTATATAAAGCATGGTCGGGATGATCCGGCAGTGACGGGTGGTTTACCTTTTTCACTTTCGGATGATCTTTCAGAAAATCCACGACTTTCAAGGCATTTTCCACATGGCGTTCCACACGCAAAGAAAGTGTCTCCAGCCCCTGTAATAAAATGAATGCATTGAAAGGACTGATGCAGGCTCCGGTATCACGCAAGAGGATAGCACGAATACGGGTAACATACGCTGCCGGACCGGCAGCATCGACAAAACGTACGCCATGATAACTCGGGTCGGGCTCAGTCAGTTGCGGGAATTTGCCGGAAGCGACCCAGTCGAACTTACCGGAATCGACAATCACACCACCCAGCGATGTGCCATGCCCGCCTATAAACTTGGTCGCAGAATGTACTACGATATCAGCCCCGTACTCGATCGGACGGATCAGATAAGGAGTTCCGAACGTATTGTCGACGATCAAAGGCATCTTGTGGCGATGGGCAATATCAGCGACTACCTCTATATCTATAATATTGGAATTAGGATTTCCCAGGGTTTCAATGAAGACAGCCTTTGTATTCGGTTGAATGGCTTTCTCGAAATTCGACAGGTCAGCCGGATCGACAAAGGTGGCGGTTATCCCATAAGCAGGCAATGTATGCGCCAGCAGATTATAACTACCGCCATAAATGGTTTTAGCAGCAACGATATGGTCACCGGCACGGGCAATATTCTCAAATGCATAGGTAATAGCAGCAGCACCGGAGGCTACAGCCAGCCCTGCTACACCACCTTCCAGGACAGCTACCCGTTGTTCAAAAACACCTTGAGTCGAATTAGTCAAGCGTCCGTATATGTTACCCGGATCCTGCAGACCGAAACGGGCTGCGGCATGTGCCGAGTTATGAAACACATAAGATGTTGTCTGATAAATAGGAACTGCACGTGAATCTGTTGCCGGATCTGCCTGTTCCTGTCCCACATGAAGCTGTAAAGTCTCAAAATGCAATTCTCTTTTTGCCATGATCGTATTCTTTTTAGTTTAACTGATTATCGAATTATTCACCAGCAAAAGTATAATACATGGAAATATCAAACAAGAAATATTGATAATACAGAAAATAACCCTATTTTTGCATCAGTACACAGAATGAACAAACCGGATAATAGTTAAAATACCCCCAATAAAAGAATTTTATTCTATGGAGACTCTTGATAAAAAGGATTTGCAGATACTTCGTACGCTGCAGGAGAATGCACGATTGACGACGAAAGAGCTTGCCGCCCGGGTAAACCTTTCGTCCACACCTGTTTTTGAACGTCTCAGACGTTTGGAGAACGGGGGATATATAAAGAAGTATATCGCCGTATTGGATGCGGAAAAGCTGAACCTGGGCTTTGTCGTCTTTTGCCGCGTCAAACTCAGTAAGCTCAATAAAGAGATAGCGACTGATTTCACACGGATCATACAGGAGATACCTGAAGTAACCGAATGTTATAATATATCAGGCAGTTACGATTACCTGCTAAAGATACATGCCCCCAATATGAAGCATTATCAAGAATTTATCCTGAATGTCCTGGGAACGATCGACAGCCTGGGATCACTGGAAAGTACTTTTGTGATGGATGAAGTAAAACACGATTACGGTATCCATATCTGACCTTATTTATAGGCTTGCATATACCGGATAAAACTCTCCTCCAGTCCGCCGCTCTGCCCTTGCAACTGCACAAAGGAGAACATACGTTCGGCTGAAAAGTCCGTGATATCGATCACTTTCAATGAACCCGACATCAGTTCGCGGGTAACGGCACGCACCGATACGATCGCAAGGACATCCGAATTTTCAAGAAACAACTTGATACTTTCGGTACTTCCCAGTTGCATCAGCACATTTAACTGAGACAATTTGATCTGATGCTCGGCAAGCGTAGATTCCAGGACAGATAATGTTCCCGAGCCATTTTCACGGAGCACCAGCGGCAGAGTGCAAAGCTGCTCCAGCGACAGTTCTTCAAAATGGGCGAGCTTGCTGCCGGTATGTGTAACTACCACCAACTCGTCTTTCATAAAAGGCGTATAGTGGAGGGAGCTCTGGCGAATCTTCCCTTCCACCAGCCCCAAAGTGATCTTTCCTTCACACAAAGCCTTTTCGATATCATGGCTGTTACCGTTCAGCAAAGAAGCGCGTATATCGGGAAACTTCCTGATAAAAGAAGATAATATAGGAGGCAAAACATATTGGGCAATCGTGGTACTCGCCCCCAGGCGCAGGTCGCCGCAGATATTATCGGTCAGCAGATTCATCTCGAAATCCAGTTGCCGGTAAGCGGCAAGCAACGTATTAGTATGCGACAAAAGCAATTCCCCTGCCCGTGTCAGCACGATACGGCTACCGGTACGGTCGAACAACGGCATCTTATACTGCATCTCCAGTTCATGAATATGTTTGCTTATAGCGGGCTGGCTTATATACAACTCTTTGGAAGCTTTCGTAAAGCTCAGGTTAGTCGCTACGCTGTAAAATACCTTCAGGCGAAAATCCATATTCCTATATTCTTTTAAATAAACTTATCTGGTACAAAGATATGGGTTTATTTACATACTTTTGTATGACCAATACATGAAGACAATATGAAGATCAATAAAAAAGTAGTTACAACTATTATCGTTATTGCTGTTACCCTGTTCTTTATCCTGCCGGGTATCGGCTTCAGTATTCTGAACTGGGGTGTTCTCCCTCCGGAGAAACTGACTCCGCTCGTCATCGAACAGACCAATAAATTCCTTGATGCCCACCTGGATTGCGAACGGATCGAGCTTACTTATTTCGAAACATACCCGCATCTGGGCATCCGGCTTACGAACGGTCACCTGATCTCGCATGCTGCAGAAGACTCTACTGCGCACGAAGAAGAACTGGCCATTCCATCCGATTCGTTGCTTGCTTTCAAAACAGCCGTTATCTCCCTCCGGCCAACCGACTTTCTTTTCGGCGGCAAGATAACCATCGGCGAGTTTAGCCTCGAAGAACCCCGCTTCTACGGTTACGTCAATAAAAAAGGGGCTGCCAACTGGGATATTTATTCCAGTGAACCCGATTCTGCCGAGACCGACAAAAAGCCTTTGCCACCTATCGACCTGCAAAAAGTCCGTATCTCAAATGGCCGTTTCACTTACGACGACCGTGAAGCAGACTTATTTGCCGAGATCAACGGTTTCTTCCTTAACATGGACGGCTCGCTGACCGACGGGAAGAACAAGCTGGACATTGAAACCGGCTCTACCTCTATTCTTTTCAGTAGTCCGACCTATACATTAGAAAATAAACTGGCGCTGAAGCTAAAAAGCCAACTCCTGTTATCCGACAACTTCAATACAATCACATTGAACGATGCCGAATTGCTGGTAAACAACCTGCCTTTTACAGCCAACGGTTCTGTCAGCAGCCTGCCGCCGCTGAAACAGACCAAAATAGACATGGAAGTCGGACTTAAAGTATCCGATATGAACGATCTGCTGAAATTCATACCCGATGCCTACTTCCAACACAGAGAAAAAATAGAAGCTAAAGGTGCAGTCATCGTGGAAGGTAACATACATGGTTACCTGGGCGACAGCATTGTCCCCTCGGTCAACCTATGCTGTAAAATAGAGAATGGCTCTTACCACGTCAAAGGTCTCAAACAGGGGATCGACACCCTACAGATGGATATGGACCTCCATCTGAACGGCATGTATCCCGACTCTTCTTTCGTCTCGTTGGAACAACTGACATTAAAAGGTCTGACAACATCCCTGAATATGAACGGAAAAGTCACCAATCTGCTGACTTCCCCCAATATAGATACAAATATTAAAGGAAAGATAGATTTCACACGGCTGGCAAAAGAATTCCTGAACCCGGACACCCTATTCCTCCAGGGAGTAATGGATGCCGACCTTTCTGCCTCGTTCAATGTGGATGACCTGCTGAACAGCCAGTACGGAAAAGTACATGCGTCAGGCCGTTTGAATATCGATACATTGAAAGCCTACAGTAAACCGTTGGGAATGGATGTCTTTATTACCAATGCAGCTTTCTCGGTCGATTCGACCCAGTTAAGTAGTTCTTACCTGGAAAATAAGGACCTGTTAAGCATAACACTGTCCGTCGACAGCCTGAATGTCAAATATCAGGACGATATCAGTACCAACATCAGCCGATTGGCTATACAGGCAAAAACATCACCGGTAATCGATACGACAGCCGTTATCCCAATGACAGCACAGTTAAAATTCGATTATCTGCGTACCCGTCTTCCCGACTCCGTATGGCTGGTTGCCGGACAGACTGTTATGAAAGGCGGCATCAAATCATCCGCATCCAACAAACTCATACCGACTGCCGGAGCTACCATCTCTGTCGATACCCTGCATTATTTCATTCTGCCAATGCGTACCGGAATGATCCTCTCCGGAAATACATTTAATATAGAAGCTCTTCCCTACCGGGATGCCATACGTCAACGCAGGCTGGCCCGGACCGATACGACTACGCAAACAGCGACAAGAGTAGCACGTACACGCCGTCCAAGAATACCTGGTCAGGTACAGGCAGACACAACCGATGTGACAACGCAGTTATTACGTCGCTGGGAAGTACGTGGCAGTCTTTCGTTCAACAAAATGCGCGGATTCAGCCGCCTGCTGCCTCTACCGATGAGAATAGATCAGACAACCATGAAGTTCAACACCAACGACATTACACTCACCGATGCACACCTGCATCTGGGAAAAAGCGATTTCATGCTGAACGGAGAAATAAAACGTATCCGCCAAGCCATGTTGCGAGGAGGAAAATTACAGGGCAACTTCTCCCTGACATCCGACTATATCGACTGTAACCAGCTAATGAAAGCGATGAACTCTGGCATGCAATATTCGGAACAACATGCCGCAACAGCCGACCAGTCAGCTATCGACGAAGAAAATCTCGTCACAATGGATACCCATACATTGCAGGATTCCATTGCTACAGCCACATTAGACACGACAGACCGGGTATTCGTTATCCCTGCTTATCTGGATATGACGCTTCATACAGATGCGAAAAAGATCGATTTCAAAGATGTCGAACTAAGCAATGTTCTTGGTGAAGTGATCATCCGCGATCAGAGCATCAACCTCAGCAATCTCAAGATGGATTCGAATATCGGTCGTGGAAATATGACTATGTTCTACACGGCTAAGGATGAAAGCGGTGCTTCTGCTGGTTTCGATCTCGATCTGGAAAATGTCATGGTCGAGAAATTAATCGGATTATACCCCGCCATCGATACCCTGGTTCCTATGTTACGTTCTTTCGAGGGTGTAGTAGACTGCCAGATCACAGCCACCTGCAAAATGGACTCAGTAATGTCACTCGATCTCCCCTCTTTAAATTCAGCCTGCTATCTGCATGGAGAAAATATGGTGCTGCTCGATGGCGAAACTTTTACGGAAATATCCAAGACGCTTATGTTCAAGAATAAGAAACGAAATGTGATAGACAGTATCTCCGTAGACTTGGCCATTAAGGACAATAAAATCGAAGTATTCCCTTTCCTGGTTGAAATGGACAGATACAAAGTGGCAGTCGGAGGAACGCACAATCTGGATATGACGTTCAACTACCATCTATCCGTACTCAAATCACCCGTTCCTTTCAAACTGGGAATAGATATCACCGGCAACCTGGACGATTTCAAATACAAGATCGTGAAATGCCGCTACAAAGATCTCTTCAAACCGGCCAAAGAAGCCGAACTGGATAGCACGCGCACAAATGTCCGCAAAGAAATACGCGAGTCGATACGTAAACAAATAAAAGAGACTGCTCCCGAATTGGTGAGCAGCCTCTCTTCAAATCATTCAGCGATTTCTCCGGATGGAGAAACCAATGTTCTGTAATTAACGGCCGGAGTACATCCGGTCGTAATATTTCATATAATCGCCGCCGGTAATATCTTCTACCCATTGTTGGTTTTCCAGATACCAGCGGATCGTTTTTACGATACCGACCTCAAAGCTGGTTTCAGGTGTCCAACCCAGTTCTGTGGATATTTTTGTCGGATCGATGGCATAACGTTGATCGTGTCCGAGCCGGTCTTTTACGAAAGTAATCAAGCTTTCATTGATCCAGTCGATCCTAATCTCTCCGTCAGGACCGATCTCTTTCTTCTTCAATACCTGACGGTATTCAGGTTGCTCAGTCATCAACCGGCGGATTGTCTGAATGGTCAACTTCACAATCTCGATATTCTGTTTTTCGTTATGTCCACCTACATTATATACTTCGCCTGCCCGCCCCCGATGGATAACCGCATCGATCGCCTTGCAATGGTCTTCCACATACAACCAGTCCCTTACATTGGTGCCGTCGCCATATACAGGTAAAGATTTCCCTTCCAGGATATTTTTTATAATAAGCGGGATCAGCTTTTCCGGAAAATGATAAGGACCATAATTATTGGAACAGCGGGTAATGCTTACCGGCATTTTATAGGTATCTGCATAAGCCTTTACAAACAAATCGGCACTGGTCTTGGATGCACTGTAAGGACTTCTCGGATCCAATGGAGTCGTTTCGTGGAAATAGCCTTCCGCTCCCAGACTGCCATATACCTCATCGGTCGACACCTGGTGAAAACGTACGCCTTCGCGCCACAACGGATAACCAGTCTCGGCTTTTCCCGTTACCCAGGCTTTGCGCGCGGCATCCAGTAAGTTTTGCGTCCCCAGAATATTTGTCACCAGAAACAACTGCGGGTTTTCAATACTACGGTCGACATGACTCTCTGCTGCAAAATTGACGACATAATCAAATTTATATTTTGCAAAAAGTTCATCAGCCAAATCACGGTCGCAGATATCTCCCTTTACAAACTCACAACGTTCGCCATCGATATCCTCTGCTATTGTACCCAGATTACCTGCATAAGTAAGCAAGTCAAGAACTACGATCTTTATATCCTGATGCTCAGCCAGCATATATTTGATAAAGTTGGCACCAATAAAACCAGCGGCACCTGTAACCAAATAAGTCTTCATCGTCCGTATTATTTATATGTATAATTAATTTCTGCTTCGCTCAATAGGGGCGATTTTGTGTCTTTCTCCGATAAGGTCAATGCTTCCGCATCCGTGATCTTCCAATCTATCCCTATCGAAGGATCATCAAAGCGTAATCCCCTTTCATGGCTTGGCATGTAAGGATTATCTACCTTATATGTAAATACAGCCTCGTCGCTCAACACATGAAATCCATGAGCAAATCCCTGAGGGATAAAAAACTGGCGTTTATTCTCTGCCGAAAGTTCGACAGCCACATATTTTCCGAACGTCGGTGAACCGACACGAATATCTACAGCCACATCCAGAACACGTCCGGTGATTACCCGTACTAACTTCGACTGCGAATAAGGAGCCAGCTGATAATGTAATCCGCGGAGTACTCCTTTGGAAGAACAAGATTCATTATCCTGAATAAAATTTACCTTACCGATATGTTGTTCGAACTCGTCCTTCTTCCAGGCTTCCATAAAATACCCCCGTGCATCATTAAAAACCTTAGGTTCAATAATCCACATACCTGGAATTTCTGTCTCAATATAATTCATCCTTTCATTTTTATAACTAACAGAAGACAAAGTAACTTCTTTTTCCTTAGTTCTGCAACTATCAACGCCTGCAAAAAGAATGAAAAAGATTTGCATATTCCAAACATAATGCCTTTCTTTGCACTCGCAAAAACGATAAGACGTTATTTGAAACAAACGGTTCCTTGGATGAGTGGCTTAGTCAGCGGTCTGCAAAACCGTGTACGGCGGTTCGAATCCGCCAGGAACCTCAAAAGAGATAAACTCATCGTTGAAGCAAAACAAAGTCCGGTTCCTTGGATGAGTGGCTTAGTCAGTGGTCTGCAAAACCATGTACGGCGGTTCGAATCCGCCAGGAACCTCCAAAACAGAAGGATTGGAAAGTAAATTTCTAATCCTTTTTTATTTTCATTGAAGGGGAACAACAAGCCTTCCACCACACACATCCTCCTATTAACACGACACCGAAAATTTTCCAGATCCTTATAGAGGATGACTGATTATATTCCTTATTTTCAGAGAAAGAGGACTGGTTTGTTTGTTGATGGATTATCTCCAATAATGAATTATTCGTATGATCGATCGTATCGATCATGTTATGATGTTTGTTGCCTTGTAGTAAGGTTATTTCTGTAGTATATTGATAGCCAGCGCTATCGGGTGGTGAAAAGACCATCCGGGTTATATTCCAGTTTATGGAATCTTTCGTGTATATTTTATGGCTTAAAGAAGAAGAATCTTTAAGAGAATGTACCAGTGAATCTATTTGGATAGCCTGTCCCTTTTTTACACTTTCCTGTCGTATCCGGCAAGAGGGTAACAGAATAAGTAAACATAACAACATATAAAATAACACCTGCATCCGGTTATGACCTCTTTCTTTTAAGGAGATATGCAGAAACTTTCGTTTTCTGTACAGGATAGCTTGATCGAAAAGTAACCCCGACTTTTTCAGTATCTCCAGTAACCGACCCGGCCCTTCCGGTATATAACAATCGGCAGCCTCCCCGTTTCGGTGTTGACTAGTAGCAACGCCACCGGCCAAACGGTTTACCGCATCACTGCGATACCCGCTCAAAATGGCAATCGGACCATTATTCAACCGCCTTAACGGCTCCAGTAAGTGAGTGGCAAGATAAGCCAGGGCATGGCAAGCAACAGACGGAGGTTCGTTATCCAAACCGTTTACTACCGCTATATTACTGTAAGTCAGTTCCTCCTTGCTGAAATGTTCGCTCAGCATGGTTTTATGTGTTGTGTTACTCATGATTGTTGATTTTAAATTTATATGTATAATCCACTCCGAAAAGAGCTCCTGCAAATGTGCTGATCTCACCAAAGGCCACCAGTACGCTACTATCTATCAATCCGTCAGGGGCTACCCAAAAACCGCTGAAGAGAAGAACAATCCCGCTCACTGTGAGCAGGACTGCAATAATTAACTGAATCGTTATCCGTTTCATAAACCTCTACCCTTTTAACTGTCAACTGTCACTTGTCAACTGTCAACTACTCTATCACCGGTCTGTCGTCTTCCCCACCGCCATTCTCTTCATCCTTCTTTTCAGACAACTTCTCAAAGCTGACCTGGCTTTTAATGGTACGGAGTGCTTTCCCTGGGAAAAAGCGAACCTTAGGTTCACGGATCAGATTTGTATCAAAAGATTTTTCGTCCGTCACCCCGGGAGACCCGATAGTAAAACGGAAAGTACCCAATTCCCCGACAGTGACACGTCGTCCATGTTGCAGATGACGCACTAATATGACATTCATACGGTCCAATACCGCTTTCACCACAGCACTACCTACCCCGGAGCTATCGCCTACCTCCTCCACAAATTCATCAAATCCCACAAAATCACCCGAAACAATTTGTGCATACTTCTTTTCCGGAATATCCTTCTTATCATTTCCCAAATTCTTTTTAACCACCAGTTTATACTTTACACTCATGACTACAATAATTTAACAGATTAATATTCAAGTACTTTATCGACATCGATACAACAAAGATAAACCGGTAAAAAAATGAAATATGCTGAAATATGCAGCACATATAAGACCTGCAGGCAGGCTGTCGGCGTTTTAAATAAAAATACGAGACAATCCTTGTAGATTTCAGAAGGGGGGAATTAAGTTTTATTAATCAGAAGGCTACTATTTGGGCTCATTATCAGCTTTCCATAGATCAAGCAGGTCACTAAAATCATCCGAAGTAAATTCTTTACGAAGTAGATCTCCCAAATATTCGACCGATTTATTATCGTGAAAAACAAGGAGAAGCACAAAAGACAGGTGTAGATAAGAAGGCATAAAACCATCCTCCCGCTTTCCTTCCAGTAAAGAGAATACTTTTCGGAGCAGTTCCGGTTGTTGCAGTTCATAGCCGAGCGAACCGATTACCGTTTTATATAATAGAAAATCCAATGATTTTTGCCAATGGTGTTGAAATAAGTCGGTCAGAAATAAGCGGTAGCGGGGAGGTGTATTTTCCCAGTCACAAAAGGCCGTATCGACGGCAGCCTTTTTATAAAGTTCTTGTTCCGGCTCTGGCAAGTTTTCCAATAATGACTTAAACATTTTTACGGAGGGTGTTTTTCTCCCGAAGAGTTCTTTTAGCTTTGTATACATAATGCATTCAGACAGGGGAATGGTTTATCCCTGCCTGAATGCATATACCAAGGTCATACGTCCGCAACGATCACCTATTTCCGATCATTCAATAATCTCAATAAGTCCTTACCGGGTCTGAATTTGACACTGGTACGAGATTTTATCAAGACAGAAATACCGGTACGTGGATTACGTCCAAGACGTTCTGCCTGTTTCCAGGAAGAGAAAGTACCGAAACCTTGCAACATAATGGAACCATCTCTTAATAGTTCGCTTGCCATAACATCTTCGAAGATGTTTATAAAGCGCAAAGAATCCTTTTGGGAGATCGACATCTTTTCTGCGATCTCCCGTGTTAAATCTGATTTATTCATGATTTTATGATTATAAAGAATAAATTATTTCAAAAACCTTCCACGCAAACGTTCCACCATAACGACCGGACTTTGTAATTAGACCGATAGCATTGGTCGATTCTATCCATTTTTTAGGAGAGAGAGTAAAAGCATTCAATCCTGCCTCTTTTCTAAACCTATCGAATTCGATAGGTTTAATTACATACCACAATAAAAGTATCCGAGGTTTTAAATCGAGCTATATCCGTAATACAGATATAATCTTCTTCATTCACTTTAATGACTGTCACTTCCGTGTCTTTTACCGTAATTTTTGCCATAGCTATATGTTTTATTGTTAATTACGGTAAAGATACAGATTATATTTACAACAATCAATCTTTTATATTTCAAAGTTTGAAGCAATTTGTCTTCTTCTTGTTAAGTTCAATATGTGAAAGAACGCTTTATTTAAATAATGTCTACAAACACTGTCAGGTTAAGAACTGTTTATATTCATTATATGAAAGAATTTAGAGATTAGTTCTTATCGCGGACACAACGGACACCACCATTGCCTTGTTTGGTTGTTTGACCAGGATCACCTGTTTCCCAACTTATTACACATCGTTGATTTCTATCTGATAGATATACCGAGCTACTCCAATACCAAACATTTATAAATTCCTCACAACCATCTCCTTGTTCTATTTTTTCTTTATTTTCAAACATAGCTCTCAATTCTATCATTGTCGGAAGACGCCAATCTTTATGACCGCCTTCCTCCAAATTAGAACAATAACCAGACATTACATAAAAATTTGCATAACCATATAATGTACCTCCAGCTGTATTCTGTGCTTTTTGTACTTGTATAACATACGATCCTCCTCCCTCAATAAGCGTTTTTCTATTATTATAATCCAGGTCTTCTTCGTTTGCAAATGGAGGATACGAAGATAAGCGACTACCTAACCAAGTTTCATACGCGGTTAGCGACTCCTTATTTATTTCAAGATCAAAAGCGGATAATTTTGCAGCTTGATTTACCGTCACTCTTTTTGAATGATCATTACTACCTTCTACAGCAAAGAAGAAAGTAGCAGAACGAGTTTCATCTGTATTTTCAGGTACAGAGAATGTCACAGTCTGTCCGGTACCCGTTGCAGTAGATTGCTCTATATTAGCAGAAACAGCGTCACTACCCTCCTTCCTGGTTACGATCCAAGGTAACCCTTTTGTCCCTGTGACAGTGACTGTTCCGGTACTTGCCGTACTTTCCAGATCCAACACCGTTGGTGAAACTTCAAACACCGATCCTGCCTGTATTACCGTTATAACCTCTGAGGGTCCCGGATGAGAATCACCGGTTTCATTTCCGACCTGTACCGTGATCATCCCTCTCCGTTCCGAAGCATTTAAGTTTAAAGTTGTCTTGTAATCGATAGTTTGAGAGCCTGTTCCGGTTGTACCGCTTTCCGGAGTTAACAAAGACAACCAATCAGTTCCACTAGTCACTGTAGCAACCCACGGTAAGTCGTGGGTTGCTACAAAACTGTCTGACAGTTTTTCGGCTGCTTCCGGCCCCGGTTTGGGAGTGCGGTCAGTGACAGAGATTGTTGCTCCTGCCTGGGTAACAGATATGCTTTTAGTCAGTTCCGGATAGGTAGTACTGATCGCATCACCCGCCTTTACCAGGATTGTTCCGGTACGGGCTGCTGCGGAAGGATTACTGGATAAAGTCTTAACCTTCAACGATTCTTCAGTACCCGAAGCCTCCGCTCCTGTTTGCGGAGCGTCCCCGTTCCATCCAAGCCATTCTCCCCATTCGGAAGTTAATGTCGCAGACCAGGGTATTCCCCGGGTAGCCGTAAAAGAACCGTTTCCTTCAGAACCTCCACCGGCATCCAGTAATACAGAAGTTCCAGCTGCCAGAACTGACGGATTCTGTCTTACTGTAATTTCTTTTTCTCCGACCGTAAATGAAGTTTCCCGTTCCTCAGCACGGGGATTGGCTGTTACAGTCTTAAACTCCACCCTATAAGGACCTATAAAATCCAGTTTATTACCTGCCTCATACGTTGTTTCTCCTACTACAGCCAACAACCACGTCGGTATCGTAAACGACCAGGGCATTCCCGGGCGGGTTGTTACCTGAAAGATACCCGTAGCCCCTTTCTCCGCCCCCAGATTATCCGGATCCTGCATTTCCGGCACGGTCCCTACCGTTACCCGCTTATCGGAAAAATCTATGCCCGTCAAGGTCACATTTATAGTATAAAGACCGTTCCTCACTATCGTATAATCATTATTCCCATTACCGGGATAAAGCGTAAAAACAACATTTTCATAGCGAACTCCGTCCTGCACGGCATCTCCTGTCAAACGGATGCAGGTTGCATGTGTTACCCCTGCGCCGGTTTTATTGACCGCCTCGTTACCTGTATTGGCTCCTGTTCCGGCCGGATTCTCCGGCAGATACCAATATTGCGTACCGCTATTACCGGGTGAGGTAGCAGTATACGTTTTAAAATCCGCGTCTCCGGTCAGTTGCGTAGGATTTTCCTCTCCGATATATTTCATCTGTACCGGAACATTACACAATTCCAGTGAAGAAGGAAGAAAAGAAAAATTCTTTCCACCTACCAAATAGGTGAATTTTATTTTGGCAAGAGAACGTTTCAACTGAATATCCGCGCTGATATTCTCTTTGATTTCACCCGACCACATACCGGTCATTACACAAAGGTTGTTGTTCGGTAATCCGTCATCCGTAAAAGCATTCTCTACCGAATACGCTTTTAAATCAGATTCAGTAGCAGCTTTCCCCGTCAAATTCCCCGCATTGGCAACCGCCCAAACATGACTAGTCCCTTCTATTCGTTTTAGAGGCAAGTTTACGCTCTCCTGGGATGCCATAGACGAAAAATATTCTTCCGTAACCAAATCGCCGTTCTCCCCATACTGTCCCACCCACAAGTTCAGTATCGTCTTATCGGAGATATCCCCTGGATCGCTTGTCGAGCGAGTAACGGTCTCACTTTCCACCTCCGGAAGGCTGTCCGGTCTTGCCGTTCCACAGGAAGTAAAAGCGACACTTCGAGTATTGGTAACTGTTGTAGCCAGTATATTCAGATGAAAACACGAAGAAACCTCCTCCGCCTTTTCCTCTTTCCCCCCTGTCACCACCTCGCTTTGCGTGCAACCACAAAACAGGCTCAACAAGAAGAGCGCATTCAGCATCACTCCTTTTTTTCTGATCCTTTTTCTTTCCATTTCCCTGTTTGTTACAATACTAGTCAATTTTTCCACCGCCTACCGTCGCGCCTCCCGTCCAGGATATGTCCTCCCAATCGGCTACCACCAAACCGAAAGGAGTTCCGGGGGTAACTTCCGGTTCAGTCGGACGACCGGATGGAGCACCCCCTATATTATCGTCCGTCCATCCGAAAGGAGACCAATCATAGACACTCAGACGAAGCAGACTACGGTCGTTTTCCACTTCCAAGGTAAATACATATTGTTTTCCCTCTTCAAAAACAATATTTTTTGAAATCGTTGCTTCCAATTTTACGGCAATACCGTTGCGGGCCACTGTCACCGCTACCCCGAACGCCTCACTGTTCTTTGGCAACAGAATCGTTGTCGTCCGGTTCAGTCCCAACGGGTTCGGCTGATCCGGATTCTCAGGATCCGGTAAAGTGACAAAATCAGTTGTCGACAGTTTCCCAGCCTCCGACTGGTCACCGCCGGACGGAGGGATCACCTCGCTTTCCCCTACCGGCAAACCGGCTCCCGCCGATGAGATAGCAGACAGTTCAAGACGTGTCCCGCAAAGGGAAGAAATCGGTACGATATTCCCTTTGGTAGGTGTTACCTCAAAAACGACCTGCGCACATTTACGGCGGAACGCCCGAAGAGTAACGACCCGGGTGACCTGCGAGACTTCTACCCCGCGTACAAAAGAGGTCATTACATCCTCCTGATGCGGAATACCGGTGACTTGCCACTTCCCATCAACCTGTGTCAAAGGACGTGCCGGAGAGACCGCGTAAAAATCATATACACCTGCCGGTATTCTCATCTCTTCACCATTTCCGGCTATTTGCTTCCCGCTCCCATCCACCTGACAGGGCAACAGATCACCTTCAACGCCTACAACAAAAGTAGCTTCTACCGTCGGGGCCGTAACGGAAAAGTCTGCAGGATCACCCGTCCCACCCGATTCACTGAGGTGATAGGCTGCAATACGTATCGTACTCCCAACAGGTAAAGAAACCGCCTCAGTACTACGGGTTATCGGCAAAAGCTCCAATGCAGGAGACGCGAATGACAGCGTGATAAGACCGGTTTCTCCCTCCCCTTCTTCCACGATGCTGCCGGTACACCCCGTCCCCGATAAGAGACAAAATGTAAACAGTAAAAATAGATTTACAGAAAGCCGTTTCATCATTACAAATTATCCTTTTATACCGGTTAGCGAAATAATATGATTCACAATTTGTCAGAAGTGAATCTATTTGTCGCAATAAAAGAACCAGGTACGCGGATAACGCGGATTGAACGGATTTGAACGGATCGGATAATTTAAATCCGTTTTGATCCGCCTAATCCGCGTTATCCGCGTTCCTGGTTCTTATTAAAATAGTTCACCTTTTCCTATAATGTAGTATATTAACCATCCACAAGTCCTTTATTTATACTACTCTACCGGGACAACAACAGCCTCTGGACTATCATCCCAACCGACTACCTGTACCTGGCTGAACTCGATGCCTTTGTCGGTAACAGTCATGGTATAGACATAATGTTTACCCTGCTCCCAAGTAGCAGCGACAGTGTTCTCTTTCGTCTGATAGGTATGGTCTTTAACCGCATCAAGAGCACCCGTAGGGCCTAATGTGATCTTTACTCCCATCTTTCCTGTACACGGCGCTACCAAACCGTATGCCTGAGGTGAGGTGACTACCGTATAACCTGACTCTGCAGCTTCTGCTACTTCTGTCACTGGTTCAGACCATGCGGCAACCTGTCCTTGATTCTCTGTTTTTGCCGTCAGCGTCAATGCAGTTGTAGTCGATGTTCCGGTTAATACGCCATCCGTCAAACGCATAACGGCACTTGAGGGATTCGAAGCTACTACAAATGCAGCACCATTACTCGTCAGTTCCAGCTTCTTCACATAATCCTCTGTTGTAACTTCTTGTCCCTCCGCTTTCATCACACGGAAACTGATCTTAGCCAAGGCATGCTGCATGGATAAGGCTACAGATGGGCTTAGATGATTCACAACGGGAGCTTTTTTCTCCGCATCCGTTCCATAGAGATAATCAATCTGATCCGTTTCCCATTCATTGCCATAGACAAAGGACTGCTCAGACAAAATAACCGGTGCACTCAAAACAGGGATACTACTTTCATCCAGTTTACCTTCTGCATCGGAAGGCGCCCAGGCATACACCGTACCGTCGGTATCTCCCAGATTCAATGTTTTATCTGCAGTCCACGTCAACGCTTCTCCGCCGCCGTCACTACCACCAGCCTTGCTACAAGTAAATATCTGTTTTTCGACCAGGGTAGAATAATATTCCCTGCTATTATCACTTCCTTTCGTCACCAATACCCCGATCGTTTTAAGGATATTGCCCGCACCGTCAGCTCCTGTATTTTCATACACGGCTTTTGTTCCTTCGGTAAGGGATAAAAAACTGACAGACAAAGCACTTGTTTCCTCTTCATCAGGTTCTTTTTCCGGCAAACCTGTTTCCGCTACCGTGCAGGCGGTAAGGAAAAGACAGGGTAACAAATATTTTATACCACACATCATAAGTCGATATTTCCTCCCGATGTTTCTTCCCATTTCTGAACGCTTACACTTGTCACTTCCAGTTTGCGCTGCGAAGCACAGACCGTATATATATAGTTTATTCCTGCCTCCCAAGCATCAGCTACCGTCACAGGTAAAGACACCGTATATTCCTTGCCGTCAATAGTAAAGACCACCTCAATATCATTTTCTGAAATGCTTGTCAGCGGATAAGTCAAGAAACTTACCTTACGGGCTACTTTCGGACCGGTGACCGTTGCGTTTACAATATAAGTTGTTGCACTTTGTTCTCCCTCCGTGATCTGTTTGGGTATCGTATAACCGCTGATCGTACGGGTCAGGTTATCCGAGTTATTAGCCGACAGATTCGTTATCGTCCCGTCTTTCAACTTCATGGTTGCCCCGGTAGTTGTCTTAATCAACGTTTTGGCATCTGCATTTTTTATCTTGATCTGTGTCAGGTTGCCTGCTCCCGATAACGTACCATCATTATATAAACGGAAAGAAACCATCGTCAACGCATGTGCCATCGTCAAGTCTATGGAACGACCGGGGCTGCTAGCTACACGCCCGTTACTAACCTTACGGTCCACATTATTGGCATACAGATAATCGACCTCTGTCGGAGCAGAAATAATCTTTCCTTTATTTAATGTATTCGACACCCAGTTTTTTTTATCCGAGTCAAAACGCAAGTCGGCATTCGTCACATCATCCGACAATGTGATCGTTCCAGTCTTCTGCAGCAGAGCAAGAATGGTCAATGCATCAGCAGTCGTTCCCGTAACATTATCCGCTTTCGGATAATAGGCGTAGACCGTACCAACTTCATCTTTCAACGTATAAGGGGCAGCAGTAGCAGCATCAAAGCTCCCTCCCTTAACGGAAATGGACTTCCATTTTTCTCCTCTTTCGTCACCCATAAACCAGACATGATCGGCTGAAATCTCTCCTCCTGAATAGGCTGCGGTTCCCTCTGAATTCAGTATCACGACACCTATCCCCAACGCATCCGCTGAATAATTCGCTTTAGTATACGTGATCATTTCCCCACCGACCACCGATTTTGTTTCTGCGGACAGTACGCCGGTCGATATACCCAACACTGCCGGTTCGTCCTCACCGCCATCCCCTGTAAATACTTCCTGCTGTGTGCAACCTGTTGCCGACAGCAAAGCAGCAAATGCTGCTAATGAGAATAATTGTTTCATACTATTTTGTTTTAAATATCATTCTTCACATGAGGACATAAAAAAGCCCTCAATATCTCTATCATCCGAGACATTGAGGGTTTAAAGAAAAATATTCTTACAAAATGTATTACAGCTTCGCTATTTCTTCGGGAGTCAAACCGGTCGCCTGCGAGATAAGCGGAATATCCAAACCCAGCTTCTTCATGTTGGCTGCAATTTCATTACGTTCCAGAAATACACCTTGCTGAAGACGTTGCTGGCGGATTTCCTGAAGACCTTCCTGAAAACCTTCCAATTTGCTTCCTTCCAACGCATCATTTTGTATCATAAGATCGCTCAGATACTCATTATAGGCGTAGCGCTCCCCGTCACTCATATTGTGATAAAGCAGTTTTTCGCGCGCCTCCATCAAACCGGGAACGGTCGTATCGGGACGAATGGTTCCGTCTTTCAAATACCCCAGCCATTCCTCCAACGGAGTGACAGCCACCTGGTTGAACTCGTTCACACGAATGAGGAAGTATTCGGGAAGTAATTCCGCCGGTAGTTTATGCACCAGGAGATATTTTCCCTTTACACTCACCTCCAGACGATCGCCGGTATGTACGCCGGTGAAGATATTCTGACCATGATACAGATAATCATTTCCCTTACCAATATCGAAGTAAAAAATACTTATGGAATAGATTTTCTTTGCCTCATAATAACTTTCATCCAAAGAGATATGTTCAGTGATACCTTTGGTCGCATCATAGACGACGCGCTCACGGAAAGGCATCTCATGTATGTTCTGTACTTCTACGATAATGATCTCCCCTTTACTGTTTTTAGCCTTGATATCTACCCGGTTGAATTTGTAATAGTTTTGCATCTGATCGTTGCTCTCCAGCATTTCGATGATCTCCACCTTCTCATCCAACAACACAGTAAAGAAACCTTCCAGCACACCGAAATTGGCTTTTTGCCGCAGAAGCCTCTTTATGCTCCAGTCGAAACGGATGTAATTATCTTTCATAAGGCAATACGATTAATCGTTCACATGCAAATGTAATCAATTCCAATCAATATCATTTACAGCTTACCTTACTATTTTTCTTCAAACCCTCAATATGTCAAAGATCGCTTTCAAGCCTTCTATTGCAGGCTATGTTATATATCTTTATCAATGCTCACTCTCTACTGGTGAACCAATCCAGACAGGAACAGTCATGCTACTGTATAAAGAGATGTGTCAGATATCACGGACACAACGAATATACTCATCATGATCAATAATATCACATTGACTGAATTTTCCACCGTCAAAGTATAACAGGCTACGATATTCCATACCTTCAATCATAATAGTGGAACTGCTCCAATAATGCCAGCCGTGAAACGTATTTGCGCCTGTAGAAGATACGATTCTGTCCCTATTCATACGCATAGCCCACAATTCTATCAGAGTTGGCACACGCCAGCCAGACAAACCGTCTTCTTTCAAATTACCACAATATTCTTTCACAGCAGTATAAGTGAAAAAATCCGTCGTTTCTACTTTTTGTACTTGTATATCATAAGAACCAACCATCGTTCCTGCATCTTCATCAACAGTACAACCATGATATTGATTTATTCCATCTTCATCAAACAGGAGACGTGAGCCCGCAGCAGGTTTCACATTGGTTAATACACTTTGATCTATTGTCACTATAATAGCTGAACCTGCAACCTGTTTGACCTCTACCGTCTTTGAATGATTTCCACCGGTAACAGCGATAGTAAATGTGGCAGAACGAGCACCTCCTTTATTTTCAGTCGCATTAAACGTTAAAGTTTGTTCTGTACCATTAGTTGTAGAAGATGTTATAGCAGGAGTTATTCCGTTAGTTGTTTCAGAAGGCTGAACTGTCCATGGCAAACCACTAGTACCGTTTACCGTAACAGAGCCATAGGAAGCAACATACGGTAAATCGATTACAGATTTAGAAACAGTAAATTCCGAAGCCTTTTGTTTTACCGTAATCGTTCCTGTCGGACCACCATCCTCTTCACCTGCCCGGACGGTGATCGCTCCGCTTCGCTGGGAGGCATTTGGATTCACCTTAACATCAAAAGTGATCATTTGAGCAGAACCCGTTGTCTGATCTCCTCCCGTCGTACCTGTCAGGGTAATCCAATCATCACTCATTACCTTTGCCGCCCACGGCAAGCCCGATGTAGCTGTAAATGAAGACTGCCCGGTGGCGGCTACCGGTTCAAGCTCTACAGTGGAACCCTTAACCGTAGAAGCTGCCTGCCTGACCGTTATCTCTTTTGTCAAATTGTGATAATTAGGGTCACCTACCGAAGCACCGACTTTCACTGTGACAGTGCCGGTACGTTCCTCTGCCAGTGGATTACTGGAGATAGCTTTTACGTTCAACGCCTGTTGCTCACCTGTAGTTTCTTTATCAGCCCCTCCCTGGTTATCACCCGACCATTCCCACCAGTTTTCCCCGCTTACGGCAGCCAGCCACGACAGACCTTTTGTCGCTGTAAAATAAGAAGAAGCTTCCGAACCGGCAGCAGCTCCTAAAGAGAGATCTCCTCCTGTCGTTAAGGTCGAACCGGCTTGTGTAAGAGTGATCTCCTGGGGTTGTCCATTCACATCTACTGAAAACGAGACGCTCCTGTCCTCCACCTTCGGATTGGAAGACAATGCCTCAAAGACGACATTTGCCGGTCCCTGAAAACTTACTCCTACCCCCGTTCCAACAACTTTACCTTCTACTATCGCCGACAACCAATCCTCCAGCTCGAACGACCATTCCTGACCCGGACGGGCAGTGATCTGTACCTCTGTCCGACCGCCTTTCTCTGCAGGCATATTCCCCCCTGTTACTACGATCGGTGGTATCTTACCGACTGTAATGCGCTCGTCCGAAATATCTATCCCAACCAACGTTACATTCATTTTATAATAGGAATTACGTACAATATCATAATTGTTTTTATCCTTTCCCGGATAAAAACAGAATGTAACATTCTCGTAAGTCACCCCACTCTGCACTGCCGTTCCGGTCAGTTTAATAAAAGTGGCGTCACTCACACCTTGACCTGTTTTCTTCTTTTCGGAATCGACAGTATATTCGTCGCTTACCGTTCCCGCCATATTCTCCGGCAGATACCAATACATGGTTGTACCCTGCTCATCGACCTCACCGGTATAAGTAATATAGCTCATCTCCTTCAACTGGCTTTCCGGTGCGTCGACCTGCATTTTCTGCGGAACCGAGCAGAGTGTCACACTAGTAGGGGTAAATGTAAAGCCTTCTCCACCCATCGAATAGGTAAATTCAATTTTTGCCAACAAACGCGTCAGCTCCACCTCTACATCTTTTACGCCATTTTCTTCTACTATCCCTTGCCAAAAGCCTGCCATTCCGCATAGGTTGCTCGTTGGCAAACCGTTCTTCGTTGAAACATACGGCAGGACATGTTTCTTCAAATCCGCCTCCGTTTCAATCCTGCCCAGGTCGCCGGCATTCGCTACAAACCAAACCTTGCTTTCCGTTCTGTCCTGGCTTTTCTTTAGTTTCACGTTCACCTTGTCACCGCTGAAAGAATCTATATATTTACAAAACAGAAGAGCCCCGGTCGAGGCATCGTACTGCCCCACCCAAATGGCGGATATCCGGTTCTCAAAACCATCCGCCAACGGGTTGGCGGCACGGGTATCCATCCGGTCGGTTTCACCGACTGCCAGCGTATCCGATTCCACTGTACCCTCTGCCGTACACGTGAGGCTACGGGTCATTGCCGGACGGCAGGCCTCTACATGCAGGTGAAAGCCGACATCCACCTCTTTCAGCGCTTGCCGTGTAGAATCCTCTTCGCCTACATCAGCCAGTGTACAACTACCGGCAAGAAGCAAAATCAACCAGGCAAAACGTTCTATTTTATTTACTCGTTCCATCTCATCACACGTTTTATTTACTTCCTCCTATTTCCCCGTTCCCGCTCCAGTCAATAACTTTCCATGGAATCACCGTAAAGGTCGTTCCCACCCCTTCGTTGATATCCGGATCGGGATAAGGCCGGTCGGGGGCTCCCACGTGTTCATCGGTATATAAAACCGGAGACCAGTCCAATACTCTCATCAACAGCCGGCTCTCGTCGTTTTTTACCTCCAAGGTGAAAACGTACCGTTTGCCCCCGTCGAAAGAGATACCCATATCGGTTGTCGCTTTCAGGGTCGCCGTTTTATCATCCCGCTGTACGTCGATCTCCACGTCAAAAGGCGCTTCACTTTTAGGAAGAAGCACTCCCTTTGTTTTATTGAGTTTCGAGCCATCCGTATCCGACTCTACCTGTTCAAACTCTCCTGTTTCAAACAGGACCTGCGCACCCGTATCACCGCCTGTCGGCAAGATTCCCGTTCCTTCCCCCACGACAAGGGCTGCCCCCGGAGAAGAGATTTTGCTTATAACCAACCGAGTGGCATACAACCGGTCGAAAGGAAGAACATTCTCTTTCGATGGAGCGACATTGAATACGACCAGCGCACATTTCCGGTTAAAAGTACCCAACGTCACCCGGCGTGAATTGCCCGAAACAGTAACACCATGCACTGAAGAAGTCATCACATCTTCTTTATGGGGTATATCCTTTATCTTGTATACATTGTCGTCCGTGTCTTTTACCCATTTTCTTGCCGGAGAAACAGCAAAAAAGTCGTATACACCTCCCCGCACGACCATTTCTTTCGCTTCACCGTCAACCGGTTTTCCGTTATCGTCCACCCGACAGGGCGACAGGGAACCGTCCGCTTCCACCTTATAGGTAGCTTCCAGGGTCGGGGCTGTTGTAGAAAAGGATACCGGCGCAGCCTGTTCTTCCCCCGGGTCACTCCTGAAATAGGCACCGATACGCAAGGTCGTTCCCTCCGGCAGCAGCTCGGGAGACGGTGCTCCGGCTTCTCCCGCACGCGTCAGGACAACCGGCATGCCCAGGTCCGGTTTGCCGAAACTCAAAGCCACCATCCGGGCATTTTCCGGCACGACACCTTCCACCGGTCCTGCCGTGCATCCTGCCAATACAACGCATCCCATCAGCTCCAAATATACCTGTATACAATTCCGTATCATTTGTTTCCCTATCTTAAAGTTCTACTTCTCCTCCCTCTTTCTCCGTCCAGCCGGTAACAGCTGTGGCAACGGATAATTTTTCTTTCTCTGCATCCAACGTGACCGAAAGCGTATAGGAAGTGCCGGCCTGCGCCATGCCCCCCGCCTCCCCGAAACGAACCGGCAGAGCCTCATAAGCCAGGCTGCTCCCGTCGGGGAAAGCTACGGTTGCGTAAAATGTCAGTGGGACAGCAGCCTCCAACATCGTTGTTGCAACCGGCGTATCAGGATAAGTTCCCGACAGCCAAACATCTGCACCATCCGATTCCCAAACGGTCAAAACCGCCGGTTCACCCATCGCCAGCAACGTTCCTTTATTCAAATCGAGTAACATATCCGGATGGCTTCCGCCTATCTGCATCCGTATCAAACGGGCATCAGCCGGATAGCCTTCCGACACACGGACACGGATATTCAGTTGCGTCAGCAAATGACGGAAGGTAAACCGTTTACCCGTCTGCCAGAACATATCGGCAAGCGAACCGTATTGTTCATTACTGACAAGCAAATCCCGGCTACCGTCCAGTCGGTAAACAACTCCGTTACTGCCCGGCTCCGCCGAAGGATAATAGCCCCGGAGGTAAAGACGGCTGCCGTCTGACGGATAATCGTGCGACTGCAACAGGACAGCCTCCCCTTCCGCCGTCCCGTGCGCCTCCCAGATCTCATCATACGTACCCGACGCTTTCCCGGCGGCAAAAGCCAGTAGCTCGCCATCGAAAGCGGACAGAGAGTTACTTGTGAGCAGGCGTATCCCGTTCGTCTCTTCCACCGGTTCAGGTACTTTCAGGTTCTCGCATCCACACAATAACGCAGTAAGCAATAAAACCACGAACCTTTTATTTACCTTATCTCCTTTTTTCATATCTTTCTCTTTTCCTGTTTTCTATTCAGTACCGGCTGTTCCCTCCGTTTCCGCCGTTCCTTCATGCCAGCCGGTAACTTCTATCGTATAACCGCCTGTTTCCAACGGACGGACGGTCATATCCAATTCGATGCGGGCTGCCAAACCATTAAGTACAGCCTCATTCACCTGATCTGTCACATCCGTATGTGAGACGAACGATTGTCCGTCTTTTTGTTCTACTGTCAGCGAGAGATTGGCAGGAACCGATGTTTCCGCCTCCTTATTTCCCGGACGAAGACCGAACAAAGACAAAGACGCCGTATAACGGTTTATGCCGGCAACTTCAGTCGAAAAGCAGACCGAAGCATTATTTTCTTCACAAGGTTCACCCGTCGGAATACAAACTTCGGGAGGGATGCCGCTCAATTCACCGCTTACAACAGTGACTTCGCCGCCACCTTCGATGCGAATATTCAGTGTCACTTCTTTGATCAGGCAGACAGGACTCAGGACGATGGCTTTACCGACAGTAGCCGTGGCAACCACCTCTTCCTCTCCCGTTCCGTACAGATTGCCGGGCTGACTGATCACACCGACAGTTCCTTTGGAAAAAACAGAGGAACGGGCTACTGCACGAGCACCGGAATATCCGCTATTCATCGACAAGTCCAGATTAATGCCATCCGGATTACAGACCACTACCCCGTAATGACCTTGCGGGATGGTTCCCTCATAGCCGGAAGCATCGCCGCGACGAACGAGGGGAACCGGATTGCCATCGGCATAAAAATAATAATCGAAAACACCTGTATGAGCAGCACGTGTTCCCCAGTCCAGGACTAAGCGGACTTTGCCGTTCCTCGTCCAGTCCTTGTCGGTCGTCAGGGAGGTACAGGCCGTGAATAGCAACCCAATCAACAGCCCCCCCACATAATCCCTTATCTTGTTCCCCTTCCCCATCTTAATTTTCAATTTTCAATTCTCAATTTTCAATTACCTGACCCCTATCCTATACACTATACTGAGCCTGAATCCGATCATCATACCTGTTGCATTGAACAGGCTTTCCTGATAATTCTTATCATCCACTTTGTCATACCGGTATTTCTCTCCGCCAAAAACAGAACGATAGCCAGCCTGTAAAGCCGCCTCCGTACAGAAACCGGCTCCTAATGGAACCATGCACCCTATTGCCAACCCTCCCGAAGCAAACTTACCTGTACGGCCATAAAGACCGTCGGAGCTGATCTTTTCCCCTCGTACATCAAAATCGCCATACTGTCCGAACGCTCCGACCCATAGCCAGCGGAAACGATCATCCCCTTTCAACCAAAAACGCGGCTCCAGCGTCAGGGACGAAACGCCCCAAAGGTTATCCGGATCACTTCCATACGTATAATAGGAATAAAGAAAGGAGGCATCTACCGACCAGCGTTCCCCGAAACAATATTCCAGCTCCAGATTAGGCATAAAGCTTCCCTTGTTAAATTCGACCGGTCCATTCCCCAACATCACCGACGGAGCCAGCGTACACCAGGGCAGCAGGTTCGTCTTTATTGAAAGATTGAAAGGACGGGTACCGGAAGGATTTGTCGTTAGGGTAAGATTGTTTTTCTCAGGTTTCGCCTTTTCCGGTACCCCGTCACTTTTAACTAGTTTTTCATTCCTTTCTTTCGGTTTCCCTGTATGGGAGACCGGTGTCTTTTTGGAGATCACCAACCGGTAGTCACTGACCTCTTCCCTGTCAAACAAAGCATCGCATATCATATAGACGATACGATCTCCCTTTTCTCCCGACATCCGTTTATACTGTTCCACAAACGGGATAGCCCCATATTTTCCGACAGCCTCTTCCATGCTACGGGAATAATGGCTTTCACTATAATATATTTCCTGATTGGCAAACCACGGCACAGGAGTATCCAGATAATAGACATGTACCTGATCGCGGTTCGAACCACTACGGTCGATATAAAAGGCTATGCATTCATATGGTAATTTCAATTTCGTTTTCATATAATTCCGGATACGTTCGGCACGCAGCGAAACCTGATTGACGGCTTCTGTCTCCATGTATTGCCAGGAAGCCAGGTGAGCCACAATCAATAGATGGGAAGTTCCCTCCAATAAGGTAATCCGGTTTTGCTTCAACAGCTCTGCCATCCGCTGAAGCTCCCCGGCATTGTCCGCATAATCTGCCAGCAAACGGTTTTCCGTTTCGGGAAAAGAATAGACATAAGCATTCGCCTGTTGGAAATCCTGTCCCCAAAGAACATTCCCCTTCAACAATAGGAGCATGATAAACAATATGTACAAAGCTCTTTTCATAACTTCCCGTATCTGTTCCGTTTCTTAGCAAGAAACGGAACGTAAACAAAAACACAGACGTAAACAAATGGTATACAATGCCTTATATGCATAACAGAAGTATTCTTTATAGTTGTAGAATACAATATGAACCATTCTTTACGTCAGCTTTTTTTCTTTTCAGATCATGAATGTTTTTGAAACACAAGAAAAGCAGGTCTGTATGGAAAGTAATCTTCGTAAGAATACTTCTACTATAAAAAGACAATAAGATGAACTAAAAAAGAAGAAAGAAAAGAATAATTCCATTTACGAAAATAACCATAAACAACTGATACTTTGATGTTTGATAGAGATCAAATTGATTAGTATAAATAACAAGAACACCTATGCCCTACTTTGTAATATTTACTCTTTGAGAATAAGGAGAGTATAATATTCAGGGTTTCATGTGCAAAATTTCGGGTTTTCATAACCATTATAAGAAATAAAGTTATTATTTTTGCAGTGTAATACTATCATTGATTATCAACGTTCCGTTTCTTGCTAAGAAACAGAACCAGCTTCTAAGTCTATCCTGCTGATTCATATCTTTTTATTTTTGGTTCCTGTTTTCTTTTTAATACAATCCGATTGGCCTTATTGATCACGGAACTATTCAGTTCTGCCAGATAAATACGGGTCACCAAAATGGAAGAATGCCCCAGTGCATCACAAATAGTCTCGATATCCACCCCTTTGTCTCGTGCAACCGTTGCCCAGGAATGGCGTGCCACATGTGTGGTCAGTTTCACATTCAGTTCCAAAATCAGAGAGATACGGTTGAGCCGTTTGTTTTGCAATCTCAAGGCACTTTCATATCCTTCACCGTTGGCATTCAGGATAGGAAACAGGTAAGGACTGTCTTTCACATCCGCCGCATACCGCCGGATGATCATTATCATCTCAGGCAGTAGCTCTATATGCAAAACCTTACCGGTTTTACTTCTCGTATAGGTAAGAACTCCCCCCTGGATATCTGTCTTTTTCAGATGGGCGAGGTCCACAAAAGACATGCCTCTCGTATAATAGCTGAACAAAAACATTGAAAGGGCAAATGCCAAATTGGGGGATAACCGGGTCACCGCCTTTTCCAACCGGGTAATACTAGCTTCAGGCACAGCCCGTTTAGCCGTCTTTTTCACACCGGTAAAAACATTTTTAAAAGGATCTTCGTTTCCCCGGTCGGCCATCCCTGCCGCCACCATCTCATGCCATATAGTCCGCAGATGGCGAAGATAAAAAGAAGAACTATTCTCCCCCAACTTCTTCCCTCCCGGCTTTTCTTCTTGTAGCCAATGTTCATACGCCGTCATCAGTTTCCCATCCACCCCGTCCGCATACACTATCTTCCCGCATAAAAAACGCCGGAACGAATTAAGCGCACTGCTATAATTATGCGCCGTACTCTTCTTCCCCCCATCTTCCAGACGGGTTATCTTCTCTTGCATAAACTGCAGCACTTCCACTTTCTGCCGCCTGCCTGCACTCTGCTCGTTGTCTCTTCTCATATACATTATTATTTACTAATCGATAATCACTAAAGTGAGTTTAGTAAACAAAATAACAGAAAGAGAAGTTAGTAATATCTGAAAAACACAAACAAAATGAAAGCTTTTTAACTTCTCTGCTAACATCAATATCTTATAAAAAGAGACAAACAGATCAACATCTGATCATTCCCTACCGGATAGCTGTCACTACCCGCGCAGGTCACGTCCACTACCCGGCAGGTAGTCACCGCCATCCGTACGGATCATCGTGACAAACAGCCCGGGTAGTTACAATAATCCGGGCAGCCAGCTGAAACAATCCGCGCAGATAAATGAAATGAGGATAAAAGAAAAGAAAGCATAACTTGATATGGGACAAAAAGATTGTGATTTTTTCCTGATTAGCAGTTATTTTTCTTCCAAAAGCCTCTTCTGACAGCTTGACTTCCATTTTACATTCCGATATATAAATACGGTATAAAAAATCCGGGCTACATCTATCCGTACAGATAAATGCAGCCCGACAATCATTTTTCCATCTTATTAGAAAACTTGTATCCAAAAAGATAATCCTTAACTTCTGTACAGCCCCATATTTCACCAGTGGACCGGAGGCTGATACTTACAGTGTCAAGAAACTAAAGGTAAAATAACAGAATGATATTTTGATCGGTTTGACACAACCGATTGAGATATAATTTTTTAACAGAGTATTTGAGAGGCATCTCTAATTATGTCATCCAATTAAATAGTCCGAATTTATTTAAGAATTTCGGACATTTTATTTGTCTCATTAATGGCAATGTTATATTTTTGCAAAGAGAATAATAATGGATATGGGAACAATACTGACAAAGGAAATACGAAACATCATAAACAGAAACGGCCCTAATAAACTTTATATGGTGCGTGACTTTGCCTATCTAAATAATGACGGGTTGGTCACCCGTGCCCTTTCCAGATTAGAGAAAGAGGGAATTCTTATACGTCTTTCTCAAGGTTTGTATCTATATCCTTTACGCAATAAGTTCGGAATACTTCGTCCGTCTATTGATGAAATAGCATATGCCATTGCAGAGAAAGACAGGGCTCGTATTATCCCATGCGGATTGACGGCATTAAATAAATTAGGACTTTCTACCCAAGTTACAATGAACGCAATCTATTTGACAGATGCCACGGCGCGGGAAGTTAATATCGGAAACCGTAAAATCATATTCAAACGTAGTGTGCCACGAAATTTCGCTTACAAAACAGATATCTTTCCTTTGGTTGTGGCTGCCATGAAAGAGTTGGGTAAAGATAATATTACCGATGAACATATCTCCATCATAAAAAAGGCAATCACAAAATGTTACAATCCGGACGATGTCCGACATGATTATAATATTTCTCCTCTGTGGATCAAACAAAGACTTGCATTATGAATAATTGGACAAAACTTACCAAAGAAGAGCGACTCACGATATTAACAAATATTGCAGAGAACAAAGGTATTGTGGAAAATGCCATTGAAAAAGACTATTGGGTAAGCATGGCATTGCGTGCAATATTTTCATTACCGTATGCCAGTGCTTTTGTGTTCAAAGGAGGTACAAGTCTGAGCAAAGGTTGGGCATTAATAGAACGGTTTTCAGAAGATATAGACCTTGCTATTGACCGTCACTATTTAGGCTTTTCAGACGTGACGACTAAAAGCCAACGGACTAAATTACGCAAAGATTCAAAGAAATTTATCTATGGTACCTTTTCTAATGATATCACAGCAAAACTAAAAGAATTTGGTTTATCAGAATGTTGTATAGTTATTGCTCCAGAGACTTCAGTCAGCGACCTCGACCCAGTAGTCATTTTTATTGAGTATGATTCAGTATTGCAAAACAAGATACTGTATATCCCTGAACGTGTCAAGATCGAAATCAGCTGCCGTTCTTTAATGGAACCGTCTGAAAAAATTAAAATGCGCTCAATGATTGAAGAAGCCTATTCCGATGAAGAGTTTTCATTGCCTGAAATTGTAGTTTCAACAGTTGTTCCGGGACGGACATTTTTAGAGAAAGTATTTTTGTTACATGAGGAATTTACTCGTCCGAATGGTTGTACGCATATCGAACGTATTACCCGACACATGTATGATATTGTAAAAATGATGGACAAACCGTTTGCAATAGAAGCAATGAATAACAAAACTTTGTACGAAGATATTATTTCGCATCGTAAGCAGTTTACCGCATGGGGTAGACTTGATTATACAACACATTTACCTCAAACAATATCTTTTGTTCCACCGACGCATATAGAGGCTGTATTACGGAATGATTACCGACAAATGCAAGCAGGATTCATATATGCAGACGCTCCATCTTTTGATGAAATCATAGAACAAATGCGGGAATTACAGAATAGATTCAGAATGTTGCAATGGGAAAGTAATCATAAAAACAGAGACGGACAAACAGAGAAGTCAATACATAAATCGTAACAGCCAGTATGCATCATCGTCACTCATACTCTGTAAATCAACGGAATAAAACATCTATTGGAACCGCTATCAGCCTCTACTTAAAAAACGGATTCGAACACGGAGTTATCAAAATACACTAAATGGCACGCAGATGACATGGATTAAACAGATGAACACAGATTATTTATTGATTTTCAATTTACTTATCTGTGCTCATCTGCTCGATCCGGGGCATCTGTGTACCATCGTGTGACTTTTGATTCCCGGCTCGAATGTTTATTATATGCATAGGATTATTAACTCCTAAGCGTTTGATAAAACTAGAAATTCGTTGGCTTCCCTCCTACCTTGACCTCGGCTAATCCGGCATTCCCGGAAACAAAGTTGATACGGACAAAGCGGATATTCTTTCCGAGGTCACCATCTATACGCTGCTTCTTTTCTTTCTTATTGCTGGTGCGCTGGTCGGATACGGTTATCCATGATTGGTTATCGGAAGATACTTCAATAACGTATCGATGTATATCGGCTGTAGGGAAGACCAGTTCGATCGCGTTCAGATCATAGGAGGCTTCCAGATCGAGCTTCCACCAGGCAGCCTTATCTGAGGGATCGGCAAACCAGGCGGTCTGATCGTCATCGTCATTCGATAAAGTACGGGAAGAAAGTTCCGCTGTCGAACTGACAAAAGAAGGACGGTTAACTGCCAGTAACAACTCATTTACAGGCTCTTCTTTCTTCGGGGCAATATAGCGTTTATAAGGACGGTCCGCCACTTTCGGACGACCGGCCGACTCCCAGGTTGGCTGTCCTAATGTCCGGATAGTGAGGGTAGACACCGGTAGCCCCTCAGCAGACGCCTCGATGACAGTCGTTCCGGCATAGTAACTACGAAATTCGATTGCAGCCTTTCCGTCACGGATCGTAATATCGGAGGCTTCCTCTTCTGAAGGAGGCATAAACTGGATGGACGAACCTGTTGGAAATTCGCCCGGACCGGACAGGATGGATAGCTTAACGGGGATCTCATTACTAACCGGTTTGCCGCTTGCATCCAACAAAGAGATCAGGATATGAACATCATCTGTCCCATCGGGAGCAGCGATCGTTGTCTTATCCGCAGACAAACCGATCTTTGCAGGAATGCCCGATTCAGGCCATTGCGGTTCAACCGGATTCCTGTTTCCTTTGGCATAAGCCTCCCGATACCAGTACCAGGAACGCTTCGGGATACGGAAATAATCCACTAATCCCATAATAGCCAGACCGGTTCCACCTACTGTCCCGTGATCGAAGCCACACCAGATCACCTGCCCGCCACGCCATTCCGGACGGTTAAAGCCATCTTTCAGGTCTGCCCATCCCGGTTCGAACGCACCCGGACGATGTGTCGTTACACTTCCATATTCAGAAACCATACTAGGCACACCGGGATTCAGGAAACCCGCCCCATCGCCATTATAAAAAGCGATCTGGTTCTTCCCTAGTTTATCTACGCCTTTACGCTGGCTACCGCCGATAGCGACCAGGCGCGTCGGATCCCAAACATGCGTACTGTCGGTTGCCTTGTTCAGCAATTGCTTCATCCGTTCATTGGTGGAAGCATCCGTAAAGAAAGGTTCATTACTCATACTCCATGCCGTAATAGAAGGACTGTTCCGGTTGATTCGGATCAGCTCTTTCAACTGGGATAACACACTCCGGTCAAAACGATCCTGGTCTTCCGGATTCGGAGGATAACAACCGGACGAAGGAGTCCCCCAACCGTCACGATCGCCCGAACCGCCTCCCATACCCCAAAAAGCATTCTCCGGGAAGAACAGTATGCCGATCTCATCACAAGCCTGTGCAAACGAAGGGTCATGCGGATAATGTGATCCGCGGATCGTATTGAAACCACAATCCTTCATCATCTGTATATCCCGACGGAAACCGGCATTTGTTACGGCATCTCCCCAGCCGGCATGATCCTGATGGACATTTGCCCCCAACAGGTAAAAATGTTTGCCGTTAAGGAAGAACCCTTTGTCTGCTGTCCATTCGAACCAACGGATACCGAAAACGGTTTCTTTCCGGTCGGTCACTTTATTCCCCTGCTGAATCGTTGTCACCGCTTTATAAAGGTTCGGACTATCCGGATGCCAGAGAGCCGGGTCGATGATACTTGCCGGATACTGAGTGAATATCCGGGAACTGCCGGCTTCAAGCGTTTCTTTTGTTTCTGCTTTTGAGACAATTTTACCCTTGGGTGAAACGATCTCTGTCCGGATCGTAAACTGTTGCGGACGGGCATGGTCATTTCTTATTTCTGTCTCTGCCTTGAAAGAGGCAGACGATTTCGACACTTCCGGTGTTGTGATAAACGTTCCGCACCAGACGACATGTAAAGGATCTGTAATATGTAAATACACATCGCGGTAGATACCTCCGCTAAACTGATGATCACCGGCACGCGGTGCTACATCCGGCTTCCAAAGATTATTGACACGGACCGCTAAAATGTTTTTTCCGGGTTTCAGGAAAGGAGTCAGATCATAACAGAAACCGGTATATCCTCCGGTATGCTCTCCTACCCGCTGCCCGTTCAGGAAAACTTCGCTTTGAATAAATATGCCTTCAAATTCAACCGATATTTGTTTACCCTTCCATTCTGCCGGCATTTCAATCGTCTTCCGGTACCAGCCATACCCATTGTATACGCTCTTCCACATGAAGTAAGGCAGAGAAAATGAGTGAGGAAGATTTACTTGTTCCCAACCTTGATCGGAAAAAGAGGTTTGTTCTGCCCCCTCCACATCGCCTAAAGTAAAAAGCCAGCCACGGTTCAAATTGATTTGCTGACGAACAGGGGCGGCATTCAGATTCCAGCAGATCATAATCTGCAAGAAGAAAATAATCGTTACAAGAGTTTTTTTATTCATATTATTTACAGATTTTGGCCGCATACCCTCCGCCCGGAGCCATCTTGATCTTCAGCTTACGATCAGCCGGGACGGGGATGATTTCTTTTTTGTAATCGCAGGCAGCACGATCGGCATTGATACCATCCTTGAAAAGTTCCAGCTTGTAATCGCCGTCACCCAGGAAAGAAAGATCCAGCTCCAGCTCACGCGGTTCCCAGTTGGTGAGGGCACCTACGTACCAGTTGTCGCCCTGTTTGCGAGCTATTGCTATATATTCGGACACTTTTGCATCGAGCACCTGGGTTGCTTCCCATACGGTGGGAATAGCTGCTATAAATTCCGTACATTCCTTTTCACGCATATAATTCGTCGGATTGTCGCACAACATATTCAGAGGCGATTCGAAGATCACATAAGTAGCCAACTGGCGGCAACGTGTTCCCTGGCTCATAGGTTCGGAATTGACCGGACGGTAGTTCTGACGGATCGCATTGCGCATAGCCCCCTGGGTATAATCGACCGGACCGGCCAGCATACGAATGAACGGGAAAGTCACATCGTAAGTAACCATATCGTACGATTCAGGCGACCACTTCATTTGCTCCAGTCCGTTCACACCCTCATAATTGATCACGTTCGGATAGGTACGCTGCAACCCGGTCGGTTTACAGATCCCGTGGAAGTCGACCAACATATTATAACGGGCACAAGTCTCCGCCGAACGATACAAGAAGTCAATTATTTCCTGATCATCGCGATCCATAAAGTCAACCTTGAAACCTTTCACTCCCATATCGGCGTAATGTTTCACCACATTTTCCATATCCCGGTCGAAGGCATAGTAACCGGCCCACAGGATAATATCCACATTCTTCGATTTTGCATACGATACAATCTCCTTCAAGTCGATTTCCGGGATCACCTGCAATAAATCTGCTTTCAGGTTTACAGCCCATCCTTCATCGAGGATCACATATTCGATGTCATGGTCGGCCGCAAAATCGATATAATATTTATACGTTTCGTTATTGATACCGGCACGGAAATCGACTCCGGAAATATTCCAGTCGTTCCACCAATCCCAAGCTACCTTACCCGGTTTGATCCAGGAGATATCCTTTATACGAGAGGGAGCCGCCAGGCGATATACCATATCGCAATCCGCCAACTGCTTGTCATTTTCCGAAACAACGAACACACGCCAGGGGAAAGAACGGTTTCCTTTTGTCTTGGCTATATAATTCTCGCGTTCCTTGACCAGCATCTGCAATTGGTTATGTCCGCCTTGCTGTTTCACCTTCGGATACGGGGCATGGACTGATTTCAGGGAAGGCTTGTCTGTCGTGTTATTCAGGAACATACCCGGATAGCTTTCGAGGTCGGCCTCTGTGATACAAACCTTCTTTCCATTTCCGAGATCGACCAAAAACGGCAGGATCATCAGGCGCTTGTCGTTCAGTTTGGTGATCGGTTCATTATAATAAGGTTGCTCGAATGAATTGGAGAACTGTTCTTCGAAAGTCGGCTTGGTGCTGTTCACATAAGCAGCGAAGGTCTTGTGGTCGGTAGAGAAGTTGTAGGATGCTTCTTCATCTTTCACGATCATATCTCCTTTTTTCTTCGTCACGAAACGATAGGCCATACCGTCGTTATACAGGCGGAACACGATACTGTAATCGCCACGGAAAGCGATCGTCATCTCATTATATATATCGCTTACTTCCGATTTCTTATAAAATGGCGACGGGATCGACTTATCGACGGAACCTTTCGTCACTTTCGAAACTTTAGGACTGTTACCTCCCAACACTTCGCCGGTCTGTAAGGTCATGGATATGGCAGAAGGAGCCAGCACCTCCGTCCCGTCATGGTTCAACGAGAACTCTACATTATCTCCAACCGTCACAACAGTGTGCAGTTTCCTGTCGGGCGACTGCAACTGATAACTTTTCTGAGCCAATAAAGGCATGCTTCCCAACAACAGGAAAGTAAGCAATACTTGTGCTTTCATCGTATCTGAATTTTTGTTTTTAACTGAGGCAAATATACACGAATAAACGAAAACAAAAATTCTAATATTGTATTATCTTTGTCAATATTGTATCAAAAAGCATTGTAAACAAATAGATCGACCTATGAAAAGACTGTTGAGTATCTTTATTCTATGTATGGTATGCCTCTCTGCCGGGGCAGAATGGAAATGGCAGAATCCGATGGAGGCAAGTTTTCCCGTAATTCAGAACCAGGGCTGGCCTGATGAGATCGGACAGACCTATGTACGCCTACCCGACCGGGCAAAGGCCGAAGTCAGGGAACCGGTTTGGAACCTTTCCCGCAACTCTGCCGGACTGGCTATTCATTTTTATTGCAACTCCCCCCAGATAACCGTACGTTACCAGGTAAGCGGTGGGTATGCTATGCCGCACATGCAATCGACCGGCGTATCGGGTCTCGACCTGTACAGCATCGACAGCGAGGGCAAGTGGAGTTTCTGTTTCGGTAACTACTCATTCGGAGATACGATCCGATACAGCTATACGAACCTGGGACAAGACAAGTTCCATAACCGCGGGTTTGAATACAGACTCTACTTACCTTTATATAATAGTATCAAGTGGATGGAGATCGGCACACCGGAAGGCACCGAACTGACTTTCATTCCCCAATCGCCGGAGAAGCCGGTTGTCCTTTACGGAACTTCCATCGCACAGGGCGCTTGCTCTTCACGTCCGGCTATGGCGTGGGCGAACATCCTGCAACGTTCGCTGGACTATCCGTTGATCAATCTGGGATTTTCAGGCAACGGGCAACTCGAAAAAGCAGTCCTGAACTACATCGTTGAGCAGGATGCCCGCCTCTACATCCTGGATTGCCTGCCCAACTTCACACAAAAAACCAATGAAGAAGTAACCGCCCTGGTAATTGCCGCCGTCAAACAAATCCGGGAAAAACGAAACGCTCCCATCCTCCTGGTAGAACATGCCGGATACAGCAACGCTCCCAGCAACCGAGGACAATACGAATTATATACCCGCCTGAACGCCGCTTCGCGCAAAGGATACGAAGCCTTGTTGCAAGCCGGTGTCAAAGACCTGTATTACCTGACACATGAAGAGCTGAACTTTCCGCCCGATGCTTGGGTTGACTATGTACACCCTTCCGACCTCGGAGCCACCTACCAGGCCACAGCCGTTGAAAAGAAAGTACGCGACATCCTCCGGCTGCCGGTAGGAGACCGCCCGACGACCCAGCCTGTCACCCAACGTCGCGAACCGAACAATTACGAATGGCAGACCCGCCACCGCGACATATTGAAGCATATCGAGCAAAACCCGCCCAAAGCCGTCATCCTCGGCAACTCGATCACTCATTTCTGGGGAGGAGAACCGGCAGGACCGAGAAGCAACGGCGCGAAAAGCTGGAAGAAGATCATGGAACCGGCCGGATTCCAGAATCTGGGATACGGTTACGACCGCATAGAAAACGTACTTTGGCGCATCTACCACGGTGAGTTGGATGGATATGAAACGGATAAAGTTGTCCTGATGATCGGAACGAACAATATGGGAATCAGCCCGGACAAAGATATTGTAGAAGGTCTGCGTTTCCTCATCACAGCTATCCGTAACCGCCAACCGAAAGCGACGGTCAAAGTGATCGGTATCCTTCCCCGCCGGGAACACGAGGATTGGGTGAAAAACATCAACCGGCAAATCCGCACAATGGCGAACGAGGAAAACTGCCTGTTCAGCGATGCCGGAACCACCTTGCTCCTGCCCACCGGTAAGATCGACGAATCGCTTTTCAACGATGGCCTGCATCCGAACGAGAAAGGATATCAGTTAATTGCTAAAACAATAGCCGAGGATTAAAGCAACAGATATAAAGACAGTAAGTTATGACACAACAGAATGCAATCAAAATCTTTGAAGAAAAAAAAGTACGCACCGTATGGGATAGCGAAACAGAAGAATGGTATTTTTCCATAGTGGACGTAATTGCCGTATTGACGGATAGTAAAAATCCATCAACATACTGGCGAGTGTTGAAAAAAAGGCTATTAGACGAGGGAAATGAAACCGTTACAAATTGTAACGCTTTGAAGCTGCCCGCCACAGATGGCAAAATGCGTCTAACCGACGTAGCCACCACCGAGCAACTTTTCCGCCTGATCCAGTCTGTCCCTTCGCCTAAGGCAGAGCCGTTTAAACTCTGGATGGCTCAGGTAGCAAAAGAGCGGCTTGACCAGATGCAAGACCCGGAATTATCCATCGAGCAGGCTATGACCGATTACAAACGTTTGGGCTATTCCGACAATTGGATCAACCAACGTCTTAAAAGTATCGAGATACGTAAAGACCTGACCGATGAATGGAAACGTCACGGCCTGGAAGAAGGCGTACAGTTCGCTACTCTTACAGATATTATTTATAAGACATGGGCGGGAAAAACGGCAAAAGAATACAAACAATTCAAGAACCTAAAGAAAGAGAACCTGCGTGATAACATGACTAACAAAGAATTAGTTCTAAACATGCTTGCAGAGCTTTCAACGAAAGAGATCTCGGAAGCCATAGGTCCGGACTCTTTCGATGAGCACTCGGAAGTAGCCCGACAAGGAGCTACAGTAGCACGCAACGCCAGGTTGGAGCTGGAGGAAAAGACAGGACAGCCAGTTGTCACCCCTCTTAATGCCAAAAATATTCAGTCTTTGCAACAAGACAAAAAAGAGAATGAAAAGACCGGAGAAGAGTAGGCTGCCAGTATGTCAACCTTATTTCCTCAACGACCTACGCACCAGCCAGTAAGAGACTGACAACGTGCAAATCTCAGCGATCGGTATATCATACCAGATGGCGTCGATACCGAATACAGCGGGGAGGACAAGTATGCCGATTCCTACGAATATGAGTCCTCTCAAAGCTGATATAATGATCGAAATCTTCGCATTCCCGATAGCCGTAAAATAGCTGGATGCCAGGATATTCAGACCACACAACAAAAAGGCAAAGCAATAGATCGAGACACCTCGCGACGCAATAGCAAAGGCCTCGTTGCTGTGATCGTTGAAAAACAATCCGATAATCTGTTCGCCGAACAATAACAATACCAGGAACAAACCGATCCCGATCGCGGAATTAACCCGCACGGCAAGTCCCAGGATCGACTTGATACGTTCCTGCTTCTTCGCCCCGTAGTTATATCCTATAATAGGTATGATACCATCCGATATCCCCAGGAATATGGTGGTTCCGATAAACAGGATATAATTGATTGCCGTAAACGCCGCCACCCCACTTTCACCCAGATACTTCATCATCGTGATATTGAAGAGGAAAACGGTAATTGCCACCGACAGTTCAGACATACCCTCCGACGACCCGTTATAGAAAGCATTCCATACCAGCCGCCAATTGTAGCGTCCACGTTGGACGGCAACGACTTCGTGACGCGAAAACAACCGGGGCACATTCAGGCAAGCACCGATCGTAAAGGCAATACCGGTCGCCAGTCCGGCTCCCACCACGCCCCAACCCAATACGGCAACGAACACGAGGTCGAGAATAATATTCAGGATCACGGTCGTCCCCATGACCGAAGTCGCATACAAGGGATGCCCCATCGCCTTAATGATATAGTCGCCGAAGAACATCGTACACAAAAACGGGAAGAAAGGGACCAATGCCCGGATATATCCTACGGCATCCCCCTGCAACACTGCATTCGCCCCCAGGAAAGAAGCGATCTCCCCCGCAAATAAATAGATCAACAGGCTCACCGCCAAAGACATGGCAATCAGGAATAGGAATACCGAACGCAACGCGTTGTTTGCTTCCTGCTTATCACCTTTTCCCAGACTGATACTGACAATCGTCTGTCCCCCGATGCCCATCACGATGGCAAACGCCGAGATCAAACTATAACACGGTAAGATCAGATTCACACTAGCCAGCGCATTAGCACCCACAAACCGTCCGAGCACAATCCCGTCGATCACGGACTGGATACCCAGAAATAATAGTCCCGCCACGCCGGGAAGTGCATACTTTGTAAATAACCGGGGAATCTCACCTGTCAACAATAACCTCTCTCTTTCCTGGCGGAAGAGAGCTTTTTCATTACTCATAAATCAACTTGCTTTTGGTTCCGGCTACAAAGATAAGGAGGTCTTTTCAGAGAAAAATTACCATAAGATAATTTCGGTCTGCTCTTTTTATTTAGAAGAGGAACGGATACGACTCAACGATTGCGGCGTGATTTGCAGGTAGGAAGCAATATGTTTCAACGGCACTCGCTGGAACAAGTCCGGACGCGAATGCATCAGACTCTCGTATTGCTCACGGGCATCACTCCAACTGTCGTTGATAAAATAGTTCTCATATTCCCTCAGGTAATAGTCGAGCAGCTTCAATCCCCAGATAGCGATATCGTGCGACTGTTCGAAAAGTTTTTCCAGTTTCGTGGCAGGGATGCGGAACAGGACGGTATCCTCCACCATCTCCACGTTATAGACCGAGATGTCGCGGTAAACGAAATTGATCATTTCGCCGTCGCTGGCAAACCATAAGGTGACATCTTTCGTGTCCAGTTCGACATATGCCCGGACCAATCCCTCTTTGACGAACCAGACAAACGGGTCGCGGTCGCCTTCCCTCGTCGAAAGTTCTCCTTTCGAGAAAGCCACCTCCTCCATCTCGTCGACCAGCAACCGGATCGCTTCGTCGGACATGGGATAAACCGCCCGCTGTTGTTCTATGAATTTATCCATGCTGTTTTTGTAACAAGTCCAATAACAGGGTCAACGCAGCATCCGCCGCCGCCTGTATATTTTCCGCCCTGACCGTTCCGAAATGAAAACAATGTGAGACGACTTCGCCTTTCAGGGCTGCGGCGATCCAAACCGTGCCGACCGGTTTTTCCGGGGTTCCTCCGCCGGGTCCTGCAACACCGGAAGTCGCTACAGCACAGTCGCATCCGAGGGTACGGATCGCTCCCTGCGCCATCTGTTCCACCACTTCGCGACTGACGGCCCCATATTGGCGAAGACTTTCTTCCGAAACACCCAATACATGCTGTTTCACTTCGTTGCTGTAAGAGACAACTCCCCCGACAAAATAATCGGAGCTACCTGCCACCAGCGTGATCATATTGGCTATCCGGCCACCCGTGCAGCTTTCCGCCGTCCCCATCGTCAGTTTCCGTGAACGTAAGACGTCGCCTACCCGTTCACCTAAGACTTTATTCTCTGCCATAATTCGATATTATCTTCTGAAAAATAGGATGCATCCTTTTCCAAAATAGCATGCACCCTTTTTGTAAATAGCATGCACCCTTTTAAAAAAGAGGATGCATGCTTTTTTCTATACCGTAATTACACCTGATAATCAGATAACTACCCGTGAGAACGGAACAGCGTCCATCGGACAAAAATCCTTATCGAGGAATTTATAATAACCGGTGATGGCAACCATCGCCGCGTTGTCTGTTGTAAACGCAAACTTCGGGATATGCACTTTCCAGCCATACCGCTTCGCATGGTCGAGGAAGGCATCACGCAAACCGGAGTTTGCCGAAACACCTCCGGCCACCGCCACCTCTTTTATATTCAGGTCTTTCGCTGCCTTGCGCAACTTATCCATCAGGATATCGATCACTGTCGACTGAAGGGAGGCACAAAGGTCACGTTTATTATTTTCGATGAAGTCCGGATCTTCCTGTAGTTTATCCCTCAAGGTGTAGAGGAAAGAAGTCTTCAGCCCGCTGAAGCTATAATCGTATCCCGGAATATGCGGTTTGCTGAAAGTAAAGGCTTTCGAATTTCCTTCGTTGGCCAAGCGGTTCACCACCGGACCACCCGGATAACCCAGTCCCATTACCTTCGCACATTTATCGAAGGCTTCGCCCGCTGCGTCGTCTATCGTCTGCCCTATCACCTCCATGTCGTTATAAGCATTTACTTTGATGATCTGCGAGTTACCGCCCGACACCAGCAAACACAGGAACGGGAACGAGGGAGCATGATCGTCTTCCGGCGTTTCCTTGATAAAGTGAGCCAGTACATGCGCCTGCAAATGGTTGATCTCGATCATCGGGATGTCCAAAGATGCCGCAAACCCTTTAGCAAAGGAGGTTCCGACCAGCAGGGATCCCATCAACCCCGGCCCGCGTGTGAAGGCAACGGCGCTCAGTTCCGACTTATCGATGCCTGCACGCTTGATAGCCTCTGCCACCACCGGGATGATATTCTGCTGGTGGGCACGCGAAGCCAGCTCGGGAACCACGCCACCATATGCTTCGTGAACCGCCTGACTGGCTATCACATTCGACAGCATCACGCCGTCGCGTATTACGGAAGAGGAAGTATCATCACAGGATGATTCTATCCCCAATATTGTTACACTCATACTCTTCTCTCGTTTTTTTGTGCAAATTTAATGAATTCTATCGCGATATTGTTGTAGATTTGCGTTTAAAATATAGTAAAGATATCAGAGGACTCAAATACATAATCATTACCCTACTTGTTTTGTTCTGGATATTCTATGCGATGCCCTTTATCTTGTTGAAGATACCCTACATCCAACATCAGGTTTCCGACATTGCATCGACCGAATTATCCGGCCATCTCGGTGTGCCCGTAAAGATAGGAAATGTGAATATCGAATGGTTCAACCGTTTGGTCCTCGACAACTTATACCTCGAAGATCAGGAAGGTCAGACATTATTCGAAGCCAATCATGTGGCGGCGGGCTTTGAAGTTCTTCCGTTGTTTAAAGGAAAATTCGTTTTCACTACCGTGCGGCTATTCGGTTTTTCCGTCAATCTCAAAAAGAAGACACCCGAAAGTCCGCTCAATCTCCAGTTCGTGCTGGATGCTTTTGCCAGCAGGGACACGATCAAGAAGAATCCGAATATCGACCTGCGTTTCAACTCGATCCTGATCCGTCGGGGAAACTTCCGGTACGACGTGCAAAGCGAGGCCGAAACGCCAGGAAAATTCAACGCCAGGCATGTAGCTATCAAAAACCTGAGTGCGAAGATTTCCATGAAGGCCTTCAACAAGGACAGTCTGAACGCCAACATCAAAAAGATGAGCTTCGACGAGGCTTCCGGCCTTACGTTGAATAAACTGTCGATGAACGTTATCAGCAACCGCGACAGTGCTTTCATCAACAATTTCGAAATAAAACTACCGGAAACGGATTTGAAAATCAGCCGGGCAAAGATCGACATGCAGGAAGTGAAGAACGCTTCCGAGCTGCTGAACCATGCCCCGTTAGAATTGAATATTTCCCCGTCGCAAATCTGTCTGAAAGACCTCTCTCCTTTCGTCCCGGCTTTCAGCAACTTCACCGAGACCATCGAATTATCGGCAGAAGCGTCCGGCTCCGTCAACAATATCAACCTGCAACGGCTGACAATCCGTTACAGCGACAAGATGCTGTTTATCGGAAAAATGGACCTGAAAGGGATCAGCCATCCGGAAGATGCCTATATCTTCGGACAGGTAAACAAGATGTATATCACGACCGACGGACTGGCGGGCCTGGTAAACAATTTCAACAAGAAGCCGGTCGTGCTGCCCGATCCTATCGTCAGGTTGGGTACGATCAATTTTACCGGAGAGATATCCGGCTTCTTCGATAACCTGGTGGCGTTCGGAAAGTTCTCTTCGGCGATCGGTTCGGTGCAGACCGACATGATATTCGGTACAGACAAAGAAAACAATGTTGCGGCATACCTGAAAGGACATATTTCTACCTCCGGCCTGCATCTGAACGAGCTGTTCAACGATGGTAATCCTTACGGGAACACCCGCCTGAGCATCTCGCTGGATGCCAAACGCTACAACAACAGCAGTTTCTTCGGAAATATTAAAGCGAACATCAATGAGTTCGAGTTCAAAAAATACAAGTACGAGGATATCCAGCTGTCCGGAAATTTCAAAAAGAACAGCTTCGACGGCATGGTACAGGTGAACGACCCGAACGGGAAGTTGCATGCCCAGGGTATGTTCCGCCACGAGGGGAAGAACTCTATGTTCAACTTCACCGCCAATCTGGAACATTTTCGTCCCGACAGCCTCAACCTGATCGACAAATATGAATCGCCGGATATCTCGCTATCCCTGAATGCCGATTTTACGGGGAATAATATCGATAACCTGGAAGGTAATATCACGATAGACAGCCTTTCGTTCCTGACGGCTCCAAGCAGCTTCTTCCTGAAAAAATTCCAGGTAACGGCATCCGGACATTCACTGGACCGCCATCTGACTATCTCGTCCGATATCCTGAACGGAGAGGTTACCGGTGCATACTCCTTTACCACGATCGTACCGAGTTTTATGAACACTTTCAAAGGATATATCCCGGCACTGATCAATGCGACGCAGAAGAAAAAAGAAGTAGAAGAAAACAATTTCTCGCTGTTGCTGACAGTGGAGAATACGGAAAAGATATCCGAAACACTCAAACTGCCGGTGACGATGGTCAACCAGGCACGCATCACCGGACACTACAATAACTTGTATAATAAATTCCGCATCGAGGCTTTCCTCCCTAAATTCAAACTGGGAAACTCCCTGTTCGAATCCGGTTACCTGACTTGCGACAACCCGCAGGATAATATCAACCTGCAACTGAGGGCAACCAACTACAACCTGAAAGGACTTCGTAACTACCTCGACCTGAAAGCGGATGCCCGCGACAACCGGATCAATACGCTGATCGGCTGGGCGAACAATAAGGAAAAGGTGTTCCGTGCCGAGCTGTCGGCGTCTGCCCTCTTCACGGAAAAAGAACAGGAAAAGAGGCCTTCTACCCTGCGAACCGATATTTCCGTCAAGGAGAGCCAACTGGTGCTGAACGATTCTTTGTGGACCATCCATCCCTCGAATATTGTAATTTCCGACGGGCAGATAGGTATCCGTAAATTCCGGGTAGGCAATGAGAAACAATCGTTGCTGCTGGACGGAAACATCTCCAAAAATCCATCAGATACGCTTTTGATGGACCTGAAACAGGTCGAACTCAAATACATTTTCGATATACTGAATATCCCGGTATTGCAATTTGCCGGGAAAGCGACAGGTACATTTAATATAAGCGACCTGTACGGCAGTCGTATGCTGAACACCGATCTGGAGATAAAAGACTTCTCATTCAACCAGACACCGCTGGGCAGGCTGAACCTTTTCAGCGAATGGGACGATGAGCAAAAGGGTATCCTGATGCTCGGCAGTATCTATAAGAACGATACGACATGGACCGACGTAAGCGGTTACATCTTCCCGGTAGGACAGAATGCCGGGTTGTCCTTATTCTTCGGAGCCAACGATATCAATTTGGGATTCCTCCACCCCTTTGTGGAAAAGGTGGCTAAGAATATGAAAGGACGGGGTTTCGGAAACGTCCACCTGCACGGTCCGTTCAAGTCGCTGACTGTCGAGGGAGATGCGTATGTGCTGGACGGCGGGCTGGGCATCGAATATACGAATACGTATTATACCTTCTCCGACTCCATCCATCTGGATGCCGGTTCCATCAATATGCGGAACCTGACCGTCCATGACGAGTTCGGTAATTCGGGTATCGTCAACATGAGTGTCTATCACAATCATTTCAAAGATGTCAGTTTCGACGTGAATGTCAAGACAAACAATATGTTGGTGTTTAATGCGACCCGTAAGCAAAATCCGTTGATTTACGGAACAGTCTTCGGTAGCGGATCGGCGTCGATCAAAGGAAATGACAAGCTGATCAACTTCGACATCAATATGCGAAACGATCCCAAAACGGCCATCACGCTCGACTTCATAAACAATACAACGGCTGCCGAATATGATTTTATCACATTCGTCGATAAGAAACAGTTAAAGGAATCGATTGCCAACGGGACAATCTCGCCTGATTCCCTGAAAATGGCTGCCACCAACGAAGAAGAAGGTGCTGAAATGCGTATGAACTTCCTGCTCGATATTACACCTGATGCCAATATCGAGCTGATCATGGATCCAATTGCCGGAGATAAGATCACCGGTAATTGCAGCGGAAGCATGCAGATAGAATATGGGACAAAGACTGATTTACGCATGTATGGAAACATGGGCATCATCAAGGGTAACTATAATTTCAGCTTGCAACAGATCATCCATAAGGACTTTAAGATACGTGAAGGCAGCTCCATCGACTTCCGGGGCGACCCGTTCAATGCCACGATGCAAATAAATGCCATTTATAATGTAACTGCCAACCTGCGCGACCTGGATGAAAACCTAGCACTGGAAAGTCCGCGAACCAACATACCCGTCAACTGCGTACTTAACCTCGACGGCATGTTACGCAGCCCAGCTATCTCGTTCGACCTGGAACTTCCCGGTTCAAACGAAGAAATAGAACGTCAGATGAAAGCGTTGGTCGATACGGAAGACATGATGACGCGCCAAATTATCTACCTCTTGGTGCTGAACAAATTCTACACCCCTGAATACAGCCAGAACGCCTACCGTTCGAGCGAATTTAGCGCCGTGGCTTCTTCCGCCATCTCCTCCCAACTGTCGAGCATACTCAACAGCTTGACGGACAAGGTACAGATCGGTACGAACATCCGCACCAGCGATGACGGCATACAAGATACGGAAGTGGAAATGTTGCTATCCAGCCAATTACTAGACAATCGCCTGTTATTCAACGGTAGTTTCGGATACAGAAATAATATGAACCAGGGGAAGAACGACTTCGTCGGTGAATTCGACCTGGAGTATAAGCTGACCCCAAGCGGAGAAATCCGTCTGAAAGCTTACAACCATGCCAATGATATGTATAAGTATCTGAACCGGGCCTTAACGACCCAGGGGGTAGGTGTCATGTTCAGGAAAGACTTCAGTAATATTTCCGAATTCTTCCGCCGACGTAAAAAACTGCTGCCGATCGTACCGCTTGCTCCGGCTGACACCATCTCGCCGGCAAAGGCGGATACTACGGCTGTAACAACTCCTTTACCGCCTGCTGATAAGTAGATAACTGGTTGCTTTTAAGTATTTTCTTCCGCAAACGTTTTTCTGCGTCCGGTAAGAGGTAATCCCAAAGAGTTTTCATTTTGGCAAGCACCTGGTGCTCTCCGCCTTCAAGTATGGCGCTGTATTTCTCAAATAAAAGTGTATGAAAACGGAACAGTCCGGCTTTCTTTTCCGTGTCCGGCAGCTCCTTTCCTGCCATATATTCCTTCGCCAGCCAGGGGGAAGACAATAAGCCGCGTCCCAACATCACCCCGCTCAACCGGGGATACAAGCGAATGATCCGGTCGATATCGGCCGGACAGTTCAGATCGCCGTTATAGAAAAGCGGGTGTGCACATGCTTCGTAGAAACGGGTAAAGCTGTCCATATCCACATGCCCTTTGTACTGTTGCCGCCCTATCCGGGGATGCAGAGTCACATGTGTAAGCGGCAACGAATCGATAAAGGGTAGCAAAGCAAAGACTTCGTCCGGTGAATCCCATCCTAACCGGAGCTTGACTGAGAAATTCATTTCCGGAAATTCACGGACTGTCTGCAAAAGGGCGGCAGCATCTCCCGTATGCGGCAGGATACCTGCTCCCCGGTGAAGACGTGCCTGCATCGGGAAAGGGCACCCCATATTGATATCTGCCTGCCGGTATCCTTGTTTGAGAAATAAAGTTACCAGACGCCGGAATTCGTTAGGCGTGGCCGCTATCAACTGGGGAACGACCGGAGTAGCTACATTCCTGCCGGGCGTTATATCCCGGAGATCCTTGTTCCGGAAACCGTCTTTCTCCACCCGCACGAAAGGGGTATAGTAGGCTTCCACTCCACCGAATACCAGTGCATGCACTTCCCGGTACACGGCATCCGTATAGCCTTGCAAAGGGGCAAAATGTATCTTGTACTCCATCAGGGAAATAGTTCTGAGAACAATGAATGAAGCCGTGTTTTAGCAAGTTCGAAATCCTGCTTTCCACCCAGTTCTTTTTCCAGCGAAGTCACTCCTTTATCCGTAAACCCGCAAGGATTAATCAGGGAGAAATAACTCAAGTCTGTATTGATATTCAGAGCAAATCCATGCATAGTAACGAACCGGCTGCTCTTTACTCCGATCGCACAGATCTTGCGGGCACGTCCTTTTACATCCGGATCGATCCATACGCCGGTAGCACCGTCGAGACGTTCTCCGCGTATCCCGTAAAGGGCGAGGAAACGGATAATGACCTCTTCCAGCCGATGGATATACAGTTTGAGTCCCAACTGCCAATATTCCAGGTCGAAGACCGGGTAACCGGTTATCTGCCCGGGACCGTGATAGGTAATATCCCCTCCCCGGTTGATATGGTAGAAAGAGACGCCACGCTGCTGCAACAGTTGTTCCGGTATCAGGAGATTGGCATCTTTCCCGCTCTTTCCGATCGTCAGCACGGGTTGATGTTCGCAGAAGAACAACTTATTTTCTTCGCTGCCTCCCTCCTTCTTTGCCTGAAGCAAGGTTTCAAAAGCATCTGTCTGAACCTTTAGCGCATCTGCATAATCAATGCGTCCGAGGTCGTGAAAAGTGAAGCTCTCCATTTCTTTCTTTTTTTTATTTTTCCGTTCGTATTATCGATCTCACCGGCTCCGTAACCCATCTGTATCTTCAACAACTTACCCATCAGGGAAAGGATTTGTCCCTGTCGTTTCAACATATAGGGAGAAGGTTTACCAGAATTGAATTTCCTGGGATTCGGCAAAGATGCAGCGATCAACGCAGCCTCCTCGCGATTTAGCCGGGAAGCCTGCTTCTTAAAATGGGCCTTGGCAACCGCTTCTGCTCCATAAATACCGTCGCCCATCTCGATGGAGTTCAGATAGACCTCCATGATCCTTTCTTTCCCCCATATCCACTCGATCAAGAGGGTGAAGTAGGCTTCGATCCCTTTCCTTATATAGCTTTTGGCAGGAAGAAGGAATACATTCTTGGCTGTCTGCTGGGAGATAGTGCTGGCGCCGCGTACGCGTTTTCCCTTTTCCGCCTCGTCGCGTGCTTTCTGTATCTGTTCAATATCAAAACCGTTATGATCGAGAAACAAATTATCCTCCGAAGCGACAACCGCCTGTACCAACGGTTGTGCTATCTGCGACAAAGGAACCCATTTATGTTCCAGCTTGAAGGGTTTCCCTCCCTTGTACTGATCGTACAACCGCGTCAGCATCAACGGCGTATAATAAACAGGGACGAACTTATACGCCACCACCGCCAGGATGCTGGATATAAAAAGAAACAGAAAGATATTCCTGCACCAAATCAGAATCCGTTTTATAATAGGCATATTCAATATCGTTTACTGCCGGCAAATGTACGAATTTTGTCAAAATTGAGCTATTTTATAGTGTCTGTTTATGGCGACTGATGGTAACCCTTTCCCCTCTTGAGAGGGGATAAGGGGTGTGTTAAAGCCAGTTATATGCCGATACTATAACACACCCCCTGCCCCCTCTCAAGAGGGGAAAAGTTACTCCCGACGCTATAAATGGATAGTTCAATTATTTCTATCTCCGAATGCGAAGTCCACCTGCCACCTGAAAATCATTTCATGCCATGAAAAAAAGCATATCCCGCCATTGCAATAAATAAAAAACGACTATCTTTGCCCCGTTACCCGCTATTGGATAACAGACCATTAAAACCATTAACATATGGAAAGATACGTGAATATCATGCTTGATGAGGGCTTTAAAACTGTCTTCGGAGTAAAGCAAGTAGCCATTGATTTTATCAATGCCGCCCTCTTGGGTGAGCGACAAGTCAAAGACCTGACTTATCTCGATAAAGAAATCCAACCGGAAGTAGTAGAACAACGTACGGTGATCTTCGATCTCCTTTGCGAAGATGTAGACGGTAGTAAATTTATTTTGGAGATGCAGAATTGCCCGCAACGTTATTTCTTTAACCGCGGATTCTATTATCTTTGTCGAATGGTCTCCCGTCAGGGAAAGACCGGACGGGACTGGCAATATAGCCTGCTTCCTGTCTATGGTATCTACCTGTTGAATTTTAGCCTGCCGGAATTACATAACTGGCGAACAGATGTAATCCTGGCTGACGAGGCAACGGGTAAAACTTTTGGCGAAGTCAAACTGAAACAGATTTATCTGTCGTTCGACTTGTTCAATCTAACGAAAGAGGAATGTAAGACTCCTCTTGAAAATACGGTTTATATATTGAAGAATATGAATTTATTTGATATGTCTCCATTCAAGGAGAAAGAGGATGCTTTCAGACGCTTGCTCGACGTGGCGAACCTCAATGCCATGAGCGATCATGAGCGTGCCGTCTACGAAGAGAACCTGAAGATCTACCGCGACTGGCATGCTACGACGGAATATGCAGTGGAAAAGGCTAAGGAAAAAGGGATAAAGATAGGTAAGGCAGAAGGCATAGAGCTAGGTGAGGCGAAAAAACAGCGTTTTATCGCAGCAAAAATGAAAAAGCAAGGAGTCGCTATTGAAACGATCGCTGAGTTTACTGAATTGTCAGTAAAAGAGATCAAGGAATTGTAGTTTCTTATTAACCATAAAATAATTCATCAGCCAGGTTGTTTGAACACATAACAACCTGGCTGATTTTGATTCTACCCTTACCCTGCATTGATATTTCAATTATTTCCGGATTCGAACCAATATGACTACCCTCGTAGGAGCGGTGTGTCAAAAAGCTACTTTATCAGCACTTTACGGACGGTATCCCCTACTTGTACGATATAGATATCCGTCGGCAATTGCCGACGGTTCAGTCCCGGGACTGAACGGAAGCTGTCGAGCAGGCGGCCTTCGGGCGTAAAGATGCGGACGGGCGATGTCGGCATGCCTTCCGGCAGGCGGATGCAGAGGCAAGCGTCTTCGCTCCATATCTCCGGCTCGGGGGCAGCGGCGCGGATCGGCTCGTTGGCTACGGGCGGCAGGTTCTTCACAATGCCGTCGATGAAGATTTCCACGTCGGTGCGCACGTATTTCACCAGGTAGGCGCCGTCGGAAGTGCGGGGCTGAAGGGTCTCGCCGCGGCTGGTGGTGACTACGGGTTGCGACTCGCTGTAATCCGCATCCAATGTGAGGTAGAAGCGGAAAGTGCTCCACGACTCCACCTCGTAGCTGCCTGCCACGGGGTCGGTCGCGGCACCCTCCACCGAAGGGAGGGAGACGGTGTAGTAAACCGGCGTCGGTGAGGGTGGCGGCGTGGGATCCTGGTAATTGAAGTCGGCACTCAGCCACAGGTCGGCATCAGGCATTTCGATCGTGTTGCCGGAAAGGACTTGCAGGTTGTCGGCACTGCTGCCGGAAAGGTATCGCGAGAAGCGGTAGTTGGTGTTTTCGGCATACGCAAGTGTCAGGGAGGTGCCGGGACGTATCCTGGTGTCGTTGGGCACGTCATTTCCGTCCTGGTCGCTTACCGTCAGGGTTCCTCCGGTGGGGGAAACGATATGGAGCTTCGGGAAGGCAGACAGATAGTCTTCCGCCAGCAGCGACGGCTGCTGCCCTTCGGGCCAGGAGTCATAGCTGATACCGCCTTGATTCTCCATCTTCATCTTTAGCTTCGGAAGGTTGCCGTCGTCGCTTATATCCCAGCTTTCACCCCAGCCATTGTCTTTCAGATCATCAAGAAAGGTCTCCAGGTAGGTGGGGGTACCGTCGGAACCGTATAGGTTGTCCTTAGAGTTGCAGTTCGTCTTTGTGGAGGCATAGTTAGCAGAAGAGGACACATCACGACTTAGCTCCCCGGTTATCCGACCGCTATATTTTTGGTCTCCCGTTATCTCCGAATTCAAGGCCAGGTTATATGAAAGAGTTTTCTCAACAGACATGCTCCCGCAGATACCGCCGGCGTAGTTATAACTACCTACCGCCTCCACAGCTCCCGTGGCATAGGTACGGGAAAAAGTGTTATCAATAGAGCCTTTTCCCGCAATGCCGCCGGCATAGTTTGGATAATTTTGTTTTTCCGCCTTTACCTTTACATCGACAGTAGCATAGCAATCCGAGATATCACCGGCAACGTGTCCCACTATACCGCCGACCTTGAACGCAGCTCCAGAAGATGATGTAGCCTCTACCACTCCCTCTCCCGTCACATAGCAGTTGAAGATATATTTAGCCAGTCCGGCTATTCCTCCGGCATTGGCATCCGCTGACCCGGAATAGACAATATGTACTCCCTCCTTCGCCAGCCACACACCCAGGTTGCAGAGGGTTCCATCAGGCGTATAGCCGAACAAACCGGCATAGGCAGTATACTTGTCACTGCCTTCCACGTACACTTTCAGCCCCTTCACGCAATGTCCCTTGCCGTCGAAATTGCCTTTGAAAGGGTTAACCGTCCCTATCGGCGTCCAGTAATACGGCGACAAATCAATATCAGCCGTAAGGATGAAGTACTTGCCTTCGTAGCCATTCGCCTTTCCGTCATCCGCCGTCCCGCCATTCACCTTCCCGTCATTCTCCTTCCCGTCATTCACCTGTTTTGCCAAATAAGCCAGTTGGGCACGGTTTGCTATCTGGTAGGGGTTTTCAAGGGAACCGTTGCCACCATCGAAGCCTTTGGCTATCAGATACCGGGTGGCATCGAGCAAGGGTTGAGGGGTATAACCGTTGCCGGTAGGCCAGTCGGCGTAAGTGGGGTTACCATCTTGATCCACCCCCTCTTGTATCTTTAATTGCGGCAGGTGCGTGCCATCACCTGTATCCCAGCCATTGCCCCAGGTAATCACAGTACCAAAGTTACCAAGATCAACCTCGGGATTGCCATTCACATCACTGTCTGCACCGCCGCTTACCAAGTTCCCGTTTACCTGTATCTCGGGGGAGGCGTAGTTGCCGGTGAGAGCTAAATCACTCTCCTTTTTACCAACTATCCGGTTACTATATGAGCTGCCTCCTATTATCCGTCCATTGACGGCCAAACTGTTTGTGAGTGTGCCCGACGTCAGCAAAAGTCCGCAGATACCGCCGGCGTAAAATTTATAATCTCCTGTTCCCGTTTCAACATCCCCCGTGGCATAGGTGCAAGAGATCGTTGAATTAGAACCACCACCATACCCGACAATACCACCAACATAAACCATACCTTCAGATTCTACCTTTACATTTACAGTAGCATAACAATTAGTAAGCGAACCATCAGAGTTAAGATATCCTACGATCCCACCGACATAGGTAGTATAAAAGTCTCCTGAAATACTTGCCTCAATAGCCCCCTCTCCCACTACATAGCAGTTAAAGATTTTATGAGCGTGCCCGGCTATTCCACCGACATAAGTACCACCCGTCGAATTTGCCTGTATCCCCGCATCCGCCAGACGGACACCCAGGTTACGGAGGATTCCGACATACGCATAGCCGAACAAGCCGGCATAGGCATTCCCACTAACGGTTTCGACCTTCATCATCTTCAGGCCGTTCACACAATGCCCCCGGCCGTCGAAATTACCTTTGAAAGGACAAGTACCCTCCCCTATTGGCGTCCAATCATAATCCGACAGGTCGATGTCGGCAGCGAGGGCGAAGTAATAGGACATAAAGCCTCCTGCTTTATCTTTATCGGTCGGATTGATCGATTTGCCGTCACCATAACTGATAGATTCGTTGCTATTCACCTGCTGCGCGAAGTAGGCAAGCTCTTCGGCGGAGGCTATCAGGATGGCTTTCTCCCAGCTAGTGCCGTCGCCACCACCCGTGTTTGCCAGCTTATCCACGCCATTTAAATGGTCTTTCCAGTAGGTAGGCTCGGCGGAACTATCCTGCCCTGCCGCCATCGGGGCGAAGAGACAGAGGAAGAACAGGGCCGCCAGGAGGCGGCAGACTGTTTGTCGGTAAGTTGTTATCGGTTTCATAATCTATCTTATTGGTTTTGTTTATTATTTATAACGTATAGGAAACGGTAGCACAGATAGAGGAAATGCAGGAGTTCAGAACCGTAGAACTCTCCGTCTTGACCGATTCCCAGGTTTTCATTACTCGTATCGCCATTTCCACAAAATCGAATGTTCTCGTTGTAAATTTGCCATATATTGTCATCTCTATTTGCCTTTCCGAATACCTCTAAACAATACTTCTTCCAGGTATTCAGATCGTCTTTGTCGAAAGGATAATACTCGGCACCCTTACCTTCGCCTTTAGGGGCGGTTCCGTCAGGTCTTTCGCCCGGCTTTCTTCTGAAACGGTTCACGTAAGGTTCCGCCAGGTCGATACAGAACTTTACGAATTGGGTTCTGCTGTCCGGCACGTAGTTGCCTGCCAGGTATTTATAGCATTCATACAGGGTTTCGCAATACTGGTATTTGTAGAAGGTCTTATCGTAGCCGATCTTATCATACTCTTTTTCGGGAGTTTCCGAATACCGATCGTTGCATGGCTGCATGATGTCGAAGATCAGCCACGACTTGCCGGTATATACAAAGGAGATGTTTGCCATATCGTAACCGCGCACCTGGAAGATGGGCATTTCGTCGTGTACCCGGAATACGCCGTTCAGATGGTTGTTGCAGCCATTGTTCCAGAGGCTGGGATGGACGGTGTAGTTTCCGTTGTATGGTTCTTCCAGGAAGTGGTATTCAGCCTGGCTCCAGACTACTACTTTTTCATCCTTGGCTTCGTTATCATAGTGTTTGTATACAACACAATTGCCGTCGCCCGTATAATTGGGCGATACCACTTTCTCGAGCGTGGTATCGCCCAGCAGGATATATTGCGCATTATTGCTTTCGATGGTGAAAGCGGTAGCCTCCGACCGGCTGCCGGTAGGGTTGTTGCTGATAAATGTTTTCTCTTCCATGATATGTTGTTTTTAGTTGTTTATGTCATAACGGACTATTTTACCGCCACCTTTCGCACCGTCGCACCGACTTGTACGATATAGATATTCGTCGGCAATTGCCGACGGTTCAGTCCCGGGACTGAACGGAAGCTGTCGAGCAGGCGGCCTTCGGGCGTAAAGATGCGGACGGGCGATGTCGGCATGCCTTCCGGCAGGCGGATGCAGAGGCAAGCGTCTTCGCTCCATATCTCCGGCTCGGGGGCAGCGGCGCGGATCGGCTCGTTGGCTACGGGCGGCAGGTTCTTCACAATGCCGTCGATGAAGATTTCCACGTCGGTGCGCACGTATTTCACCAGGTAGGCGCCGTCGGAAGTGCGGGGCTGAAGGGTCTCGCCGCGGCTGGTGGTGACTACGGGTTGCGACTCGCTGTAATCCGCATCCAATGTGAGGTAGAAGCGGAAAGTGCTCCACGACTCC
>OBYR01000169.1_pt1 | contig 73562 bp, 72 predicted proteins | sample 1495491 | NCBI WGS metagenome assembly OBYR01 (sample SAMEA2580206, study PRJEB22360) | human gut metagenome | biome: human gut; feature: human-associated habitat; material: faeces | place: Denmark | collected 2008/2010 | reverse complement strand
TTTTGAAAAGTGTTTAATCGGTAATTAATCCGTATTTAATAATCATATCGGCTCGCCGCCATACAGCCGTAACGCATGGGATTAGAAATATCTTTTTCCCCGTTCTCGCCCGTATAGGTCGGTAAATCCGGCGTAGCCCCGCCTTTACTCACTTTCGTAAGCCACGCAATCGCGTTATCATATAGTTCCTGTCGTCCCTCGCTCGCCAAAAGCTGGGGTAACCAGTGCACCAAATAATACAGCGTAATATTCACCGTCACCTGTACCAGCATCGGGTTTCGTTCGTCCCCTTCGGCAACAAAGGCTTGGTTTACGTCGTACCGGGGACGCAGGTAGCTGGCTACTTCTTCCATTGCCGCCCGTTCTGCTTTTTCGCGGGTGGTGGTGTCGCTGCGGGTGAGTACGTCGAGTTCTTCCTCGTCGCACACCGTCCTGTAATCCAATTCCGATAAAAACATCATTATGCAGTTTTATAAATTGCCAATGATTCCGCTTTCTCCGGGGTAAACCCTTTTACAAATGCTCTTTTTTTAATCAGCGTTTTCAAATGCTGCTTACTCATCACAACGGGTTTCCCGCCGTATATCATCACCAGCTGCTTTTTTCCGGTAGTTACTGCCCGGCGATTTGCCCGTTTGATTGCCCTTTGGCACCTGCGGTAAAACACCATGTTTTGGTAGGCTTTTACCCATTCATTGATTTTTTTTACCATTGATTTTTTGAAGTTGCTCGCCGCCCGACCTTGGGCGCGAAGGTTGATATTCTGGTTTGTTGTTGCAGGATATAGATTGCCCCTTCATCGGCATCCGGTGCATCATCGTGACTTTGGGTGCCTTTCTCAAAGGCAAGGGTTTGATCGAGCCCGGCAAGAGTATCCGGGTCATTCTGCTTATCGGCATTATAAAAAACGAAACCCCGTTCCCACAGCGGAGATATACCCTCGATACGCTGGTATTTCTCTGGTTTTTTCCGCTTGTCCGGGCGTATTGGCAACTGATAACCGCGTAGATTGCCCTCCCGGGTAAACTCGTCGAGAATGATGTCTTGCAGGAAGTTGGCTTCTATATAATAATGACACACCACCCCGGCGGCAATCATCCGTTCGTGCAGGTCATACCACCAGCGTACCATTTCAGCCACCGAACATTGCCGGACAAACGCTTCGATTTGGTGAAGCTCCGTTCCCTTCTTGCCCCACAATTTGATGGCTTTATAGTCGTTTTTGGTCGTCCCTTTAAACGACGGGTCGCAATAAGCCACCAAGTGATCGTATTGCGTCAGTTTCGGTAACTTCTTCCACCGAATCCAATCGTTTCGGAACACCGCCCCCTCGGTGATCGGGTTATTCATCATTTCCTTTTGAAAACTCCGGTAACCCATGAACTGTTCCATCGCCCTGATTTCCTCAATCGATAATTTTGACGCCCACGATACCCGTCCGTGTTTGTCGATCACGTTCACCTGTGACACATACACACCGTCGGTGGCTGCAATATGCGCCAGAACGCTATTTTTGGAAATCAGGTTTCCCACCATGATAAACCGCCCGCGCCCACCGTCGAGAGTTCCGAACAGGGCTTCTTTCACCCAGTTTACCAATTTGCCAACGCGCCGCTCGTTTTCGCACAGTTCGTCGTCGTCGAGGTCGTCGATCACAATGTAATCCGGGCGATTACTCCGGTAGCGCAACCCGCGTGGTGACTGTCCGCGCCCCCGGGCAAAAAAAGCACAACCGTCGGCGGTAACAAATTCTCCATCCTGCCAGTTTCCGGCGTTATACTGCGCGCCGAAATCATGAATATATCTTTGGTTGTATTGCAGTTCCGCCTGAATATCGGCAAGCAGGGTATTCGCATTCTCCTGCGATTTCCCGACAACCACCATCACATTAATTTCCCGCACTTCCTGACACTTCAACCATAGCGGAATCATAATGTCCAGATGCGTACTTTTGGCGTGTCCGCGCGCCCATTTGAACACGGCTTTGAAATTGCGGTTCTTACGAATCTTTTTGGCGGCGTCTATGTGGAAAGGTGCGCTTTCGGTATGCTTGCCCGTTGTGGCATCATCGGTGTAGTGCGGGAAGTAATAATTAACGAAAAAGGCGTAATCCTCCCGGGCTCGTTTAATGCGCGCCTGTTTATCGGCTTCGCTTTCTGAACGGTTGACAATGGTCTGGCTCTGTACATTGGCACACCATTCTTTCCAGCGTTTAATGGCTTCGTTTATCTCTGCTTTCCCCATTCATTACCCCTTGCTAAACTGTTCCGCCATATACAGGTCTTGATACTTATTAAAGGTTTTCAGCAATTCCGCCGTTAAACCTTGATCCATCCCAGCCCGTTGTTGCATCCACTTGCCGAACGCCATAAATACCTCGACGGCATCCACCACATTGGCTCCTTTATCCAGCTTGGCAACGGCTGCCGAAAGTTTCGATAATTTATCGCCCAGCCCGTCGAATGTATCCGCGTCGTCGCTCTCGATCACTTTTTCCAGTAGCTTGTCAATTGAAAGCAACAATTTATTAGTCAGCTCCGGGCGGGTGATGTTCTTTGCTGCCCGCCGTTTACCCCAGTCCCCCTCGGCAACCCAGCGGTTTACCGTTTGTTTCGACACACCAACCTTTTCGGCAATCACATTCTGCTGCTCACCAGCCATATAGAGGGTGAATGCAAATTCTTTTTTTTCTTCGCTTGCTTTACTTGCCATTCATAAGTAATCCGTTTTTAGTTGTAATTCCCCGGTTTCGGGTTCGATTTTCAATGCAAAAATCGGGTATTGCCCCGCCAAACTAAAAAAGAGCGTAAACTCTTTACACTCTTTTTGTTAGCCCTATAAAAAGCCTGCATTTTTGCATCAGAAAAATATCGCGGGATAGAGCAGTTGGTTAGCTCACGAGGTTCATTCCCTCGGCGTCGCAGGTTCGAATCCTGCTCCCGCTACAAATACTTGAAGGCGGGGCGGTGGCGCACTTAAAACAGAAATGCCGCCCCTTTATTTAAAAAACAAAATGGCAAAAGACGTTATCATTAGCACCAGCCGATTAAACAGCTACGGCACCCGGATCATTACCTCCGGGATCGACATCGAGCAATACAAACGAAATCCCATATTATTATACATGCACGAGCGCAGGAATGTAATCGGGCGCGTGGAAAACCTTCGTTTTGAAGGCGACCGCCTGATCGGAACACCTGTGTTTGATATGGACGACGAGGATGCCGCTAAAATCGGGCGGAAATGGGAAAACGGATTCTTAAATATGGTTTCCGGCGGCTTCGAACCCGTGGAGTTGAGTAACGACCCGCAACACCTCCTGCCGGGACAAACCCGCTCGTCGGTGATGCGCTCCGTGCTTCGGGAGGTTTCCATTGCCGACCTCGGCAGTAATGACGATGCGATAAAATTATACGAGCCGGACGGCAAGCTGCTACAATTGGCGGCAGGGGTCGATAATGACGTTGTACCCCTTTTGCAAACAGAAAAACAATCCGGGGCGGAAACACCCGCCGGAAAAAACAACCAAAACCCCAAAAATCATGTACAGATGAACAAAATCTTACTTGCCCTCGGGTTGGCGGCAACTGCCACCGAGGACGACGCGGTAAACGCGATCACCAAGTTGCAGGGCGATGCCGAGAAAGCCCAAAAAATCGAGCTTGCCCGGATCGAGGCGGCTGTGGACGCTGCCATTAAAGACAAGAAAGCGACGGCGGACAAACGGAACACCTTAATTACCCTTGGTAAGACATCAGGATTCGATGTATTGCAGGAAACTATCGACATGCTGGTACCCGCCCGTAAGCCTAACGATGTCATAACTCATCCGGGAGGCGGAACAACTGCCACCCCGTCGGTTAATCTGACATTCTCTCAATTACCCGAGGAACAGCTCGCGGATTTACGCGCCAACAACCGCGCCGAATATATCCGGCTGTACAAAGCAGAGTTTGGATTTGTACCCAAAATTGAAAATTAACTACTTAAAAATCATGTTAAAAGCTGAATGAAAAAATTTCTTTTTGCTCTCGTAGCTTTTGTATGCGCCATTGCCGTAAACTGTACGGCTGGTGCAATCGGTGCCGTTGCCTTGGGTTCACAGCCTGTATATGGGGCATTGGCGGTAAATGGTGTATCTTTCTTATCGGGATTGTGTGGCGGAATTATGCCGTCGGGCGTTGCGGCTGCCGGACTATACACCGAAGTATGGACAGGATATATGACCAAGGCTTTCCGGACAGACCCTGAAGGACTGGGATGGTATTCCAAAATCCGGTCGTTCGATCAATACGTGGAAAACGATGTGATTCACTTTGTCAACATCGGCGGTGACCCGACGGTATTAGTGAATAACACCTCTTATCCTTTAGAGATCGAGGATTTGGAGGACGGTGACAAAGCGGTGTCATTGGATAAATACCAAACTAAACCCACCCGTATTACTGACGACGAGTTATACTCGATGTCTTACGACAAGAAAGCCACGGTGCTTGAACGCCACAAAGAAGCCATCGCCGAAAAAAAATACTCCCGTGCCCTGCATGCCATTTCCCCGAATGAAAATACCGGAGCTACCCCGGTGATACTGACCACGGGCGAAGCATCCGACGGTCGTAAAATCCTGACCCGGAAAGACATTATTGCCCTGAAAAAAGCATTCGACAAAAATAAGGTTCCCAAGGTGGGACGTATCCTCGTGCTTTGCTCCGATCACATTGCCGATTTGCTGGAGAACGACCAAAAATTTAACAGCCAGTATTACGACTATACGAGCGGTAAAATCAACAAGCTATACGGCTTCGAAATCTACGAATACGACGATTGCCCGTATTATAACGCTACCACGCTGAAAAAAATTGCTTACGGAGCTGTGCCCGCCGATACCGATATGCAGGCATCTATTGCATTTTCCCCAGTACGGATGATGAAAGCGAATGGTAGTGTGAAAACCTATGCTTCCGAAGCCAAGAACAACCCCACTACGCAGGAAAACTTAATCAGCTTCCGCACTTATTCCATTTGCCTGCCATTGAAAGACGAAGCAATGGGAGCAATTGTGAGTGCCAAGGCTTAACCCGTAATCCCGTGACCGATGAAAAAGGAACTACAATACTTAGTAATCCATTGTACCGCCACCCCCGAAGGTCGGGAGGTGACAGCCCGGGAAATCCGGGAATGGCACACAGCACCCGCACCCAAGGGCAGAGGATGGCGGCAAGTGGGATACACCGACCTTTTTCATCTGAACGGGACGGTGGAACGGCTGGTCGATAACAACGAAGACGAATGGGTGGACTCTTGGGAAATAACGAACGGAGCAACGGGATATAACAGCGTATCGCGGCACATTGTGTACGTGGGCGGTTGTGATAAGAACATGCAGCCTAAAGATACGAGGACACCCGGGCAACTTGCTGCTTTAAAGCGGTACGTTCTCGATTTTCATGCTCTCCATCCGGCGGTTAAGATTGTAGGACACCGGGAACTTCCCGGAGTATACAAGGCGTGCCCCTCATTCGATGTGGCGGCATGGTTACAATCTATTGGAATAAAATAATGAGTGCCGAATTGTTATTAGCGGTGATCGGTATATTGTCCGCCCCGCTTACCTCGTGGCTGGCATCGAAGCTCACGCGAAGGAAATACGATACTGAAATAGCCAAGCTCCGCGCCGATGTAGCAGCAGCCCGGGCAGATGCCAACCGGAAAGAGTTGGAGAATGCCCGGCTGGGGAATGAAATTATCATGCAAAACATTGTGCATCCTTTGGAAGCGCAAATTAAACGATTGAATACCAATGTTACACGACTGGAAAAAGCCGTTGGCAAAATATCTAATTGTCCTCATGCTGCCGATTGTCCTGTGTCTTTCGAGTTGCTCACCCTTGAAAAAAACGAGGATGGTAAATGCACAAACAGCAAGCCAAACCGGGCAACAGACAACAGTAAATCAGGCATCGGAAACGGATAGTTCAGCTACGGTCAATGCCACCGACACCCGGTACCACCGGATAGACAAGGAATCGTTCACCGAACAGGCAGACGACGAGGAAGTGATAACCACCATACGGGAATATGACACCCAGCTCCCCGCCGATACCGTAACGGGAACACCACCGCTCCGCCGGGAGATTACCCAAACACGGCGCAAGGCAGGTACAACACGACAGGTGCACGCCACCAGCCATGCCACCGATCAATACCGTGTAACCGATAAACAGGTAGAACAACGGCGAACAGATTCCCGAACGGAACAGAACAATAGCCAACAGCAGGATTCCGCCACCCTTAACGTGACCGAAACGGAAAAGCGGAAACTAAGCATCATACAACAGGCGTTATGCCTTGCGGGAATACTGGCTATCTGTGGAGGAATCGTTTGGGGCTGGCGGAAGCTGAAACGATATTTATAAACACAAAAATTATATGCAATATGGCAAAAGATAAAAATAAAACGGGAAAATCGCAGAAAGATGCGGGAACTCCCGAAACCCCAACACCCGTAGTTGTCCCCGAACAAACCGCTACGGAGGAAACGCCCCGGGCATCCGATGCCGTGGTGAAGGTCGGAAAAGCGATCCTGAAAAACAACTCTCAAATGTCCGTGGTATATATGACGGCTGACGGACGTGGATTCTATGAACGGAATGCCGCGGAAAACCATGCTAAAACTTTAACCAACCGGGTGGTGACACCTGTTAAACGATAGACGATGCAAGATATTACATTCGTCCGGACAAACGGGAATATCCCCAAGACCATAGCCGGACAAGACCATATCAGCGGATTCCTTGCCTATGTAACCACCCTGCCTTCCGGTTTCTCCGAAACCAACCGGATACAGGCGTGTTCATCCATTGAAACCGCCGAAAAACTCGGAATCACCAGCGACGAAGGAACGGAGTGGGAAATCCGGGTGCTGCACTACCATTTAAACCAAATATTTCGCCTGAATCCCGGTGTAAGCCTGTATGTGGGCTTGTTCGCTAAGCCCACAGGAGAAAACTACACGTTTTCAGAAATCAAAACCTTGCAAAATTATGCAGGGGGAAGCCTTCGGCAGGTAGCGGTGTGGTGCGGGCACAAGGAACTGGCGGCAGCAGACCTTACCGCCCTACAAGGCATGGCGACCACATTGCAGGAAGCCGACCGACCGTTGAGCATCCTATATGCCCCGAAGGTGGCATCCGTCACCGAATTGGAAACCACCCTTGCCGGAGCCGGAAAATGTAACGTTTCGGTGGTGATCGGGCAAGACGGGCAAGGCATTGCCGCCGACCTTTATACTGCCGAAGCCAATGCAGACAAAGTATCGGTGTCGGGAATTGGCATCGCTTTAGGAATCTTGTCCAAAGCTGCGGTACACCAAAGCATCGCATGGGTTGAAAAATTCCCCACGGGAATCGAATTACCCGCCTTTGGCGACGGAACTCTATTGCGTGACCTTGATACGGCGATCATCGAAAGCCTCGACACCGCCCGTTATCTTTTCTTTGTCACCTACGACGGATTCACCGACGCATACTTTAACGATTCCCACACCATGGACGACGCCACCAGCGATTACGCCATGATAGAGAACGTACGCACCATGGACAAGGCGGTGCGGGGTATCCGCAAAGCCCTGCTCCCGAAATTGGGCGGCTCCCTGTATGTGGATTCCGACACCGGGCAACTGGCAGCTTATGAAGTGGAGTATCTTACTACCATTGCCAGCAAGCCGTTGGAAGACATGCAAAAGGCTGGTGAATTGAGTGGTTTGTCGGTAGAAATCGATCCGGAGCAGAACGTTTTATCGACATCGACCCTTGAAATTGTGATTAAACAGGTTCCCGTCGGGGTACTTCGCCGGATTAGGTGCAAAATTGGATTTTCAAAAAGTATAAGTGAATGAAAGCAACGGAATATATACCCCTGATAAATGGGATAGAATACGCATGGGGCGACATTGTGGCAACGGTCGGCGGTGTGCCTTCCGTAGGAATTACGGCGATTGATTATGCCGACGAGCAGGACGTCGTGAACCATTACGGAAGCGGACGGCTCCCTGTGTCGCGCTCGAAAGGCAGAATCACCCCGACCGCAAAAATAACGGTATCCATGATTGAAGTGCTTGGGTGGCAAAAAGCAAGTCCTACGGGACGATTGCAAGACCTTGCCCCGTTCCCGGTCGTGGTGTCGTACCTGCCGGAGGACGGGCAAATCGTAACCGATAAGATTTTGAATTGCCAGTTCAAAAAGAACACCCGTTCATGGAAGGAAGGCGACACCCGGCAACTGGTGGAGCTCGATCTTGTACCCTCGAATATTCAGTGGCATAAAAAATAAAAGCATAAGTATAACCGAAGGCGGGCGGCTCTGCCTGCCTTTTTTAAAAGCAAAATTATGGAACCTCAAAACCTGATAGAAAAAATTAACGATTCTTTAGCGCACCCAATGGCACAAGTTACCGATTTCGTCGATGAAAATGGAGTAAGAACCTTTCGGGATGCCGTTAGCGGGAAAGTAGTCAAGACACTTACAATCTGCAACGGTGGCGTATCCGAGGAACAGATCAAAGCATGGAAAGCAGAGCACCGCAAAGTGCACCTGATCGAGGTGGAAGACGACGGCGAGCTGTTTGTGGGCTATTTCCGCCGCCCGGATATGGAAACCATGTCCGCCGTGAACAAAGTAGCCAAAACCGACGAAGTGAAAGGTTCTTCCGTGATGTTCGATAACTGCTGGCTCGGCGGCGATCCGGTGCTGAAAACCGACATCGTGGTGCGTATGACTGCAATCCGGCAATTGTCCCAAATATTCAACCGCGTTCACGGTGAATTAAAAAACTTGTAGAGGCACACCAGCTCACCAGCGACGACAACGAGCAATATATTGCTAAAGGGTGTGCCTTGATCCGCGCCAATTTCCACATCGACCCCTACCGGCTCACCGAGGAACAATGGGCGGAACGGTTCAGCGAGGCGGTATGGCTGGAAAATTCCCGGCTGACAAACCTTGCCAAAATCTTAGCTAAACTTTTTTCAACCCCCGAAAATGAATGAGTGATTATGTATTCAATTATCAGTTCAACATCACAGGCGATGCCGCTTCCGTAGCCCAGCAGGTGACGGGGAGCGTTACGTCTATGAACGGCGTGCTAAAACAAGCCACTAATATCTGGGCTTCTTTCGAGGGGAAAATCGTAGCCTTTAACAACCTGACCCAATTCGTAGAAGGTTTTTCCCGGACGGTAGATAACACCCTCGCCCCGGGTGCTGCCCTCAATGCCTCGCTTGCCGATCTCTCGGCAGTATCCGGGGAAACGGGTGAAGGATTGAAAAGGATAGAACAATATGCCCGGGATGCCGCCAAGACGTTCGGAGGATCGGCGGCGCAATCCGTCGAATCCTATAAATTGCTGCTTTCGCAATTGAGCCCGGAACTTGCCAAGACACCCGACGCCTTAAAAGCCATGGGCGATAACATTGCCGTGTTGAGCAAGACCATGGGCGGCAATGCCACGGCAGCCGCCGAAGTGCTCACTACGGCGATGAACCAGTACGGGGTATCGCTCGACGATCCTATGGAAGCCAGCCGGAAAATGGCGGAGATGATGAACATCATGGCGGCGGCAGGAAGGGAAGGTTCCGCAGAATTACCCACGATAAAATTAGCACTTGAACAAAGCGGAATGGCAGCCAAAGCCGCCGGGGTATCGTTCGCCGAAACGAACGCCGCCATTCAGGTGCTTGATAAAGCGGGCAAGAAAGGAGCCGAGGGAGGGGTTGCCTTGCGAAACGTTATGGCGATACTTGCCACCGGGCGGTTCCTGCCGAAAGATGTGCAAGAAGAATTAACGGCGGCAGGTGTCAATATTTCCGCCCTGACCGATAAATCGAAAACCCTGTCCGAACGGCTCAACCCCTTAAAATCCGTGCTGAACGATTCGGCTTTGTTTACCAAATTATTCGGTCGGGAAAACAGTAATGCAGCTATGGCACTGGTGCAGGGAATCGACGAAGTAAACCGATATACCGAAGCGATTAGCGGGACAAACACCGCGTTCGAACAGGCGGACATTATCATGGAATCTTACAACGAAAAACAAGCCCGGATTAAAGCCCGGTTCGACGATTTAAAAATTAGCATCTTTAATGCAACCGGGGACTTTGGAATATGGGTAGAAACGATAACGGGGTCCCTTGTGCCCCTTGCACAGCTTACTCCTCTTCTAATGGGGGTCGGCAAGGTGATGACTATGGTACGCGGGATCAATTTCTCGGGCGTTCTAACTGGTATTGCCCGGCCTGCCAAGATCGCCAGCCTGCAATTGGTATTTTTAAACAACGACCTCCGTACCGGGCAATTTCAATCTATCGGATTCCTGGGAAACATCAGCCGGGCGACGGTGGGACTGACCCGCTTTGCAACGGTAGGATTATTTTCTGGCGTCCGGGCTCTCGGGGCGTGGGTGCTTTTGCTGGTGACGGGCGGTACCGCCTCAACAACATTTGCGGGGATTGCTTCGGGAGCTTTTACAACATTTAAAATGTCGGCGGTATCTGCTTGCAAAGCGGTGGGGATAGCGATTACAAGTATTCCGATAGTAGGCTGGATTGCGGCGGGAATTGCCGGGTTAATAGCCTTGGGGAAGTATTTCTATGATACATCGGAATCGTTCCGGGGCTTCGTCTGGGGTATATGGGACGCTGTGAAAACAGTGTTCTCTGGAATAGGGGATTACATCGGCGAAGTACTGGGCGGAGTATGGCACTTAATAAAAGGAGTGTTCAACCCTGCTAACTGGTTTGACGACAGTTACAATTTTTCCGACGGCATCGACCGCCTGCTCAACGCCGACAAAGAGTTTGGGGAAAAAATCGGAAAAGCTTTTGCCGAAGGACGGGCTGCCGGGATTGCCAGTTTCCGGGAGGAGAAAGCGGCAGAGCGAAAACAGAAAAATGACGAGTTCATCATTGCCCCGGATACGTTTAGCCTAAACACCCCGGATGGCTCCCCAAGTTCCCGCAATACGAACGCGGGCGGCGGTGCCATATCCGGCGGGCTTGCCAGCATCGGCGGCTCGGCAGACAAGGCGGATAAAATTAAAAATATTAATGTATCCATTGAAAAACTGATCGACAAATTCGAAATACACACCACCAACCTGCACGACGATGTGTCCCGGGTGAAAGACATGGTGGCAGAGGCTTTAACAGGTGCGGTGAACGATGTTAATTATGCCATGTAACATAAAATGGAAGCACTGAATTTTCAATTTATTGCGGCAGGTATCGCCCGGCAAGCACGGGCAGCATTATACCACCTGCCTCCTTCACAGGTTAATAAAGAGGTGCCATCTTGGGCGGGACACGGCGGGACACTTGCCACATCCGGGCTGACGGTTCCCGTTACCGACCGGAGTTATTGGGAGGGGCGGTACGTTCTTACCGAGATCACCCTGCGCAAAGAAGACGGGGAAACCCTCACGATAAACGACGCAACGGTGAACATATCCCGGGAAAAACACATTGTACGCACTACCCTTGTGGGATTGGACGGCACAATAAAAGAATACATTGCTAACGGCGATTACGATATTGGAATCACCGTAGGTATTACGGCGGTGGATGATAACGGGCAAATCGTGGACGAATATCCCAGTAAAGGGATACGCACGGTGCGGGAGTTCCTCGAAGAAAATAAAGCGATCGAAGTAACCAGCATATTTTTTGAAATATTCGGCATCGACCGCATGGTAATTACCCGTTTTTCTTTGAACCAAGAAACACATTCCAATCGTCAGGTGATCGATATAAAAGCCCTGTCCGACGAAGATTATATCATTAAAAGTTCAGAGTATTAAACAGCATTTAAATAACGATTAAACGATGTTCCGGCTGACAGCAAAAATAGAAATTCAAAGTGCAAAAAAATGGGTGTTCGATAAAGTGGCATCGGTGGAAATTACCCGGGACATCGACACGCTGACGGACACCTGTGTTTTGCAACTTCCGAAAAAAATCACTTGGCAGGGCTCGGACGTCCTGCCGATCAAACGGGGCGACGGGGTGACGGTATGGCTCGGATATGACGATCATTTGCAATTTGCTTTCCGGGGATTCGTAACCACCATTGGATTAAAAACCCCGCTTTCAATCAGTTGCGAAGATTACCTGTTCAAACTCAAACAACAGGAGGCAAAAAAGAAGGTGTATAAATCGGCGACGATCGACCAAATATTACGCGACCAAAATCTCGGAATAAAACACAAGGTATTCGGGGAACAAAGCATCGGGCAATACCGCGTGACGGCGGACACGGTTAGCGCGCTATTGGGACACCTGAAAGACCAAGGCGGAATCCGGTCGTTTATTCGTATTGAGAACAACGAACCCGTGTTGTATTGCGGCGTGTTGTTCGAACAAAGCAGCACCCCGCACCGTGGGGTGTATGCTACCGGATTGAACATTATAGACGACACCCAGCTCAAAGTGCAGAGCGCCGCCGATATGAAATTAAAAGTAAAGGCTATATCCCTGCTGCCGGACAATAAGAAAATCCGGGTGGAAGTGGGCGATGCCGACGGGGAAACCCGCACGCTGCATACTTACAACAAACCCGAAAAAGAGTTGAAAGCATGGGCGGAGCAGGAATTGAAACGGCTGAAACGCGACGGGCTGACGGGATCGTTTACCACCTTCGGGGCGGAACTTGCCGATAAGCTCGACCATATCGGCATAAAGATCGACGGCGAACGAAAAGGCGTGTATCAGGTGCAAAAGAATGTCATTAAATATTCCCCGGAAGGATTCCGGCAAGAAATCACGATAGGAGCAAGAGTAGCGGAATGACGATACAGGAAGCAATCAAACAATTATCGGCAGCAGGTACAGAAATATATTGCAAAATCTGTACGATAGACGCGGTGGACGTGGAAGCCCGGACGGTGGACTGTTCCCCCCTCGACGAAAGCGCGCCCCTTGTGGGGGTGAACCTGCAAGCCAACCAAGACGCCGGAACGGGCGTTGTGGCAATTCCTGCCCCCGGTAGTTATGTCGTGGTAGGATTTCTTTCACCTTCTGCCGCCGTGGTTATTTTAACCGAAAAAATCGACCGTTATCTGGTGGATATTGGTGATGCTCATGCCCGGATCACTGACGGACAAATCGACATCGCTGTGAAAGATACCACGGTGAAAGTGGATTCTTCCGGTATTGTGATGAACGGCGGAGGGTTGGGCGGATTGGTAAAGATTCAGGAGTTAACAGACAAACTCAATGAACTGATCGATGCCTTTAACGCCCATACGCACGAAATCGCGACAGGAGGTATAGCCGTTACAGGATCGGCAACGGCTCAATCGAACGCTGCCCCGGTATCGGTTCCGGCGATTATCGCAAAACAAAAGCATGTGTCTGTCTCGGATTACGAAAACCCTAAAATAAAGCAGTAAATGAAAGGCATACTTTTAAATACAGACAATGATTTGCTGGTGGAAGGCGGCAGCCTGACCATTGGCGACAACGAAGCCATGATTGCGGAATGCGTATTGCGAGCCAACCGGGGTGAATATAAAGAAGCTCCCCTGTTAGGGGCGGAGGTGATCCGGTTACAAAACGGGGACATGCCCGCTCTCTGGTGTGCTAATGCCAAAAAGATGTTGCAAGCATCGGGGTTGGCGATAAAGCGGGTATATATGGAAGATAATATAATTAGCATCGAATGAAAATAACGGCAGCCGATCGGCAATCTCTGTTCGACCTCTCCTTACAAGTGTGCGGAAGTATCGAGGCGGTGTTCGAATTGGCAAAAGTGAACGGGATGTCGATTACCGACGCCCTCGCTCCCGGGCAGGGCTTGGAATACAATGCGAACAGTATCCGGGATAAACAGGTGGTGCAACACTATACCAACAACCGCGTGATTCCCTCGACCGCCATCACGGAAGAAAGTAAAATCATGCCCGAAGGCGTGGAATATTGGAGCATTGAATTAGATTTTAAAATATCATAATGGCAAGAACTATCGAAGTAATCAAACAAGGCATGACAGAAGCCTTCACCGCGAACGATACGATAAAGGCGTTATACGATCTCGCTCCCGGCAAAACCTTTGAAGAACAATTTTCATCCGTCAGTCTGGAAAGCATCCTATTTTACATCGTCGCCGTTGCCGTGTGGACGCTGGAAACTTTGTTCGATATTCACAAACAGGAAGTAACCGACCTGATCAACGAACTAAAGCCCCACACCCGGAACTGGTACAGGAACAAAGCCCTTATGTTCCAATTCGGGCAAAGCCTCGTCCCGGACACCGACACCTACGACAACACCGGACTGACGGCGGAAGAAGTCGCCGCCCGGCGGGTGGTGAAGTATGCCGCCGTCGTGGAAGTCGCCGCCGTAGTCTATGTGAAAGTTGCCGGAGGCGAAGAAGGCAACCGCCACCCGTTGAGCGAAGAAGAATGCACCGCGCTGAAATCCTACTTCAAAGAAGTGAAAGACGCCGGGGTGGCTCTTTCGGTTGTAAACCGGGAAGCCGACCGATTCGGGATCGATATAGACATATATTACAACCCGCAAATCTTCAATGGCAAGCTGGAACGCCTCGACGGGACAGGAACGACAGTACACGACACAATAACCGATTTTGTGGAAAACCTGCAATTTAACGGAGAGTACCGGAACAGCGCCCTAATTAATGCCCTGTCCGCCGTGGAAGGCGTCGAATTGATAGACCTGCACGCAGCCACCGCCAACGGCGCGGTGATTGCCGCACGGTGCACCCCGGAAAGCGGATATTTCAGCGTTGCCCCGGAAGAATTAAACATTAATGCGATCGCCTATGAAGTGGTTTGAAATCGATTATAAACGGCTGGTGCTGCTGCTATTGCCAACCTTCCTACGCCGTCCCCGGATATATGCGTTTTTAACAGCAATGACTTTCGGCGTGGAAGAACTGCACCGCCAGTTCTCCCGGCAACGGGAAGCAAACCTGCTTCGCTGCCGCCGGAACGGACAGGTGTGTTATCTACGGGCATTACTGAACGACGAACTCGACCCGGTGCAACGCCGGATTACGCTGGAAGATGCCAGCCAGCCCGGTAACTGGCTAATGATTTATGACGAAAGTACCAGTTATCAAACCCTGATCCGCAGCGAGCCGGGCGCTGCTGTGCATATCCTTTACGACGAAGCGGCAATACTGGAAAACACATCCTTCTTCACTGTCACCGTTCCGTGGAACGCTCAAATGGAAGATTCCACCAACCGCCTGCGGTCGCTATTGAACGAATATAAACTATTGAGTAAGACATATATTATTAATTATACGATATGAACGAACTGAACTTTAAAGACGGGCAATACCCCCTGTCTATACAGGCAATGGCTTTCATGCAGGAAATGATTAATTCCTGCGGGCTATTAACGCTGATCGGCGGAAAGAACTACATATTGAGCGGTTGTGAAACGACGGGAAAAACCGTCAGCGACGGCTGGATCGTGGTAAACGGCGAACTACTGCCGTTTCAGGGCGGCACGGTGGCAAGTACGATCGCCGTTATCGAAGAAGCGGAAGATGTGAACGCTAACGGAATGACCTTCGAACGCGCCCGGATTCGCCGTTATGCCAAATTCGGCACGGGTACGGGCGAAAACTACCTGCCGTGGGCTGCGTTCAATCCCCTGCCGACGAATCAGCAATTGGACATGAACAAAGCGACCACGCAATATGTGGATGATGAGATCAAGAAGTTAGGCAGTACGACCATTCCGGCGGGCGTGGTGGTCATGTGGAGCGGATCGCCGGACAAGATACCGGAAGGCTGGGCGTTGTGCGACGGCACACAGAAAACCCCCGATCTACGCGGGCGATTCGTGGTGGGATATAACCGGGACGATGCCGATTACAACAGCGTCGGCAAATCGGGCGGCGGTAAAACGGCAACATTGGAAGTAGCCAATATGCCCGCCCACACACACAAAGCTACGAAAAGGGGTGATGACCATAACCTCGACCATTCCGGTACATACGGCGTTTTAGAAACCAACTATGTAGCAGAGGATAAAGGCGTTGATATAGGGTTGGAAACCGTCGGAAGCGGACAGGCATTCGACATCCGTCCGCCTTATTACGTGCTGGCTTATATCATGAAACTTTAATCACACAGCAATGATAACAGATAGAAACACTTTGAAAGGCTGGTTTCAGCGCGGTATGAAACCACTCGCCACGCAATTCGCCGCGTGGATAGACAGCTTCTGGCATAAGACCGACACGATCCCAACCGCCAATATTGAAGGGCTGGAAGACACGCTGAATAAAAAAGCTGAACAAATGGATGTGAATAACCTGTATGCCGACTTTGTCCGCCACCGGGCGGACGACACGAAGCATAAGACTATCGCCGAACAGGGTAAGCTCGACAACCTTGCCGCTAACCCGAATACCACCTATGCCACTCGCGCGGAACTGGAACAACTTAGCAGTAATTCGATCATCATTATCCCGGCGGACTTCACCAAAGGATCGGCAGATATGGAGGCGGAAATAATCGCCACCGTACAGGAACGACTGACTGATGGAACATTGTTTTCTAAGCCCGTTTATTTGCTGTATAAGTGGAAAAAAGACTATACGAGTGAAGATGCCCCGGTGTATTATGGCATTGTTTCAAAAAGCAACGAAAAGTGGACAGAAGGAAACACTTATCCCAATGTTCAGATGCTGTTCAATTCTTCGATCGTAGTCACATCGGCAGATGCCCCTGAATATCCGGCGGCGTATTGTATCATTATCAATATCCGGGGGACGAAGGTTAGGATTGCATATCAGAATTATGAAGATCAGCATCCGGTGTATGGCATCGAACTGACCGAAGACGGGAACGGGATTATCAATAGTGCCGATAAGAATTGGTATGAACTATACAAAGAGCTGACTAAGGGAAACCACCCGCAGGTGTCGTTGAAGACGCCCGATTCCGGTATGTATTGCCCTGCGTCGTATGAGTTCACGCCATTGGATGAATCTTTGGAAAGTCCGATATTCGCCGGAACGATGGAAATATCCTATCTGAAAGAGATAGACGGACGGCAGGAGCTTTGGGTGGAAACCCGTGTGTTTACCGATCTTTCAGCAGCCACTGGAACATACAATTGGGAAAATTATCTGAAAAAATTCTCACTGACAATAGCCGGAGGTGGTGGATTGGTTGAGGGGGACACAAAGGACTGTATTGTGACTTTTCCCGATCAGGATGCCCGGACGAATATCGCCTCCGGGGAAAAACATTCGGTGCTTTTCGGAAAGCTTAAACGCTGGTTTGCCGACTTAAAAGCGGTGGCGTTCACAGGCCGGGCAGCCGACCTGACACAGGACGCCGATAACCGATTGGTAACAGACGCGGAAAAGGCTGGCTGGGCTGATAAGTATACCCGCGCGGAGGTGGATAATAAGGACGCTGACGGATTACAGGCGGCTAAAGAATATGCCGCCCAAAAGGTTGCTGAAATCGTCGGAAGTGCCCCTGAAACCCTTGACACGTTGAACGAGCTTGCCGCCGCGCTGGGGAACGATCCGAACTTTGCCACGTCGATCATGGCGCTGATCGGCGGGAAAGCTGACCTTGTGCATACGCACTCGAAAGCCCAGATTACCGATTTCCCGGCGGCGTTACCAGCTAACGGGGGGAATGCTGATACAGTAGATGGTAAGCATTCTTCTGACTTGTTTGTTTCGGGAGTGCTCTCACTTAATCATAGTGACCTGGATACCTTTGTGAACAGAACTTCCGGGACTTATAGAGTATACGATGGAGATTCTGCGATGTGCCTGATTGTATTTAGGAATCCGGCAGCCTCTGCTTCTGGTGTAGAGATGTATGTCGGGTATGGCGAGGATGATCATATCCAAGTTCGAAAGACTGTTGATTCGAACAGATATACAGGCTGGAAAACCATTGCTTATACCACGGATATTCCGAGCTTGTCTGATGTGATTAAAAGCACAGGAGATCAAACTATCAACGGGAAATTGAATCTAAATAGTGCCTCAGCAAGAGTTGTGTTTAAAAGTAATGATGTAGTCAAGGGTAGTTCTGGCATGTCGGATATAGCTTCAGACGGTATTATCTTATGGAATGCAGAAAGTGGCGCAAAAATTGCGGCTGCTCCAGATGGAAAGTGTTATTCAAACAATAAAGAGATTGCGACGAAAGACCAAATTCCGACCTCTCTCCCCGCCAACGGAGGTAACGCCGATACTTTAGGCGGGCTTGACAGGATGTCATTTGGACGGGTATTCTATCCAATTGATGTAGATGATACGAAGGGATTCGTTTCCGCTGGCTATACCCCTGAATCCGGCGGAACTCGCCCTGGACCGGGTACTTATGGAAGTATATTACAGGTGAGTAATAACATTCAAGGCCCTGCTGGTGGTGATTGGGTGTTCCAAATCGCACACGCCCATGGAGAAGACAGGCCATACTGGCGAACTCAATTCAACAGAAAGGGCTGGACAGAATGGAAGCGATTAGCCTTTGTGGATGATTTGTCAGACACACTTAAAAATAGCGGTGAACAAACCTTATCTAACGGACGATTCAATATGCTCGTGTCTGCCCCGGAGCATGTACTCATGTTCAAGGATGCTACCGGGAACATTGGTTACATCGGTTTTGGTGCTTATCCGACAAAAGACATTCAAATAATGAATTATGCCACAGGTAAGTATGTCAGCATTGCGGCAGACGGAAAATTGTACTATGATAACAAGGAATTGGCATTTAAAGACGATATAGCCGGGACTACTCTTATGCTGGACACCCGAGATACCCCGGAAGCAATACAGAATAACATTGCTGTATTCAAAGCTACATTCACATTACTGTCCACCCGTGTAGACATCCCCCGGATAGGTATTAGCCTTTCCGAAGAACTGGGATATTCTACGGGTCACAGGCTATGGGCAATTGGAGCTGCCCAGATGGAGGGGGTTGCGATAAAGTTTACATTTTGTGGACTGGACAGTTCAGATATGATTCAATATATGAAGGTCATAGTGACCAGCGCAGGATTATTAACGATCACTCCTGTTCCGCATTAATGCAACATATTAATAGGGTATAATAACCGTAGATAACGGTTATTATTCAATTGAACCGAAGTAAAATATAAATCATTTTCCGGGGGGAAAAGAAAAAGCCCCCCGATCGTTAGTAGCCTCTTACCACATACTAACACAGATGCGCCGGAACGCACAACCGGGGGGATAACCCTTTGGCTGCGTTCCGGCGTGTTTGCGTTATGTGGTAAGAGGCTACAAAGATAATTATAAACATTTAAATATCATTTTATTAACCATTAAAAAAACAATTTATGCTGAATGTTAGGAGATTCATTAAAAACCTACAATTCTGCACCACTTCCATTTATGGGGCAGAAAAGAAGATTTGTAAAAGATTTCAAAGAGACTTTACAATTTTTTGAAAATAAAACTGTTTTCGTTGATTTGTTTGGCGGATCAGGGTTATTATCGCACACGACCAAAAGAGCACGTCCCGATGCTCGAGTAATATACAATGATTACGATGATTATCACATCCGCCTTGCCAATATTGACAAAACCAATAGACTACTGGCAGATATACGGGAAATTGTCGCCCACATACCCAAAGAAAAAAGATTACCACAAGAAGTTCAGGAAGCTGTTTTACATCGTATCGAGCAAGAAGAAAAGAATGGCTGGGTCGATTATATAACATTATCATCTTCATTGTTGTTTTCTGTCAACTACGTTAATTCTTTTGAAGCGTTAAAAAAATCAACAATGTATAATAATGTTACAACACAAAAAGATTATAATTGCGATGAGTATTTAGAAGGAGTAGAGATCGTAAGATATGACTATCGAGAACTTTTTGAAAAGTTCAAGAACAGAAAAGATGTTGTATTCATTGTTGATCCTCCATACCTTTCAACAATCACTGGATTGTATAAAAATTACTGGAAACTTGCCGATTATCTTGATGTTTTAAACGTTATTAAGGAAGTTTCATATATTTATTTTACCTCCGAAAAGTCATCAATAATTGAGCTTTTCCAATGGCTTGAATACAATCTGAAGTTGTCTAACCCATTTAATAGTGCAATTCGAAAAGAAACGCAGAATCGACCGAATTATAGTTCTATATATAAAGATATTATGCTTTATAAACAAGTTAGTTGATAAGAATTAAAAGAGCGTTTAAAACTTCATTAAACGCTCTTTTTACTATCTAATTGTGTCGATTAAAAAACATTCATTTTTGTACATTTGAATTTCTTGTGTTGTACATTTGAATTTCGCGATTATACTTTTGCAACTGTGTTTTTGGCTTTCGAATGGAAAAGCGGTTACACCGAAACCTCGGATTTTATCACCGTATCCTGGGAACCGGAAGAAGAAATCATGGTTCCGATCACCCAAAACCTTCCTCAGCCACCCCCTCCGCCTCCAGCACTGCTGACCTTCAACATGATCGATTTGGTGGAAGATACTTTTACAGAAAGCGATGTAGAACTGACCGACCCGGAAGACATTCCGAGCAACTCTCCTTCGCCTTTCGTGGGCAGCTTAGGCGACTATGACGACGAAGAAACAGACGAAGTGATTCCTTTTGTGCCCGCCGAAGACATGCCGCAATTCAACGGCAACCTGAAACAATGGCTGGGCAGAAACCTGAACTATCCGTCCGTAGCGGCAGAAATGGGTGTGCAGGGAAAAGTTTTCGTACAATTCGTTGTGGAAAAAGACGGAAGCATATCCAATATTAAAATCCTCCGCGGAGTGGACGAATCTTTAAACCAGGAAGCGATACGCGTCATTCAAAGCATGCCGAAATGGATTCCGGGGAAACAAAGAGGGAAACCTGTGCGGGTAGCTTATAACATGCCCATTGCATTTGAATTGAGATAACTCATCGGATAAATCGAAAAATAGGGATGCTACAAGTAGCATCCCTATTTCATTTTATGATTGAAAATCCTGTCACGAAACAATCATAGAATCCTGTTGCAGACAAACTTCCTTTCCCAAAATCACTTCACGATAACGAGATAATAATTCTTCTTACCACTTTGAGCCAGAATATACTTCCCGTCGATCAAATGGCTCTCATTCACAACGGTTTCTTCGCTCACTTTCTCCTTATTGATGCTAATCCCGTTCCCTTTCAGTGCCCGGCGGGCTTCTCCTTTCGAGGCCATGATCGCCGTCTTATCGGCTAAAAAGTCCACCATCATAATTCCGGCTTTCAAATCGGCAGCAGAAATTTCAAACTGGGGCACACCTTCAAATACAGACAGGAATGTGTCCTCGTCGATTTTCTTCAGAGTTTCAGAAGTGGCATTTCCGAACAGGATTTGTGAAGCTTCCAAAGCCGCCTCATAATTTTCCTCACCGTGAATCAGGCAAGTAATCTCTTTGGCCAACGTCTTCTGCAACTTGCGCAAATGCGGGGCTTCGCTATGTTCAGCAATCAAAGCATCAATTTCTGCCGGAGGCAAAATCGTGAAAATCTTAATATAGCGTGCCGCATCCTCATCGGTGGAATTCAGCCAGAACTGGTAAAATTTATAGGGAGAAGTCCGTTTCGGATCAAGCCAGATATTCCCCGATTCCGTTTTACCGAACTTCTTACCGTCGCTCTTAGTCATCAGCGGCCAGGTCAACCCGAAAGCTTCCAGCCCCTCTTTGCGGCGGATCAATTCTCCTCCGGTCGTGATATTTCCCCACTGGTCAGACCCTCCCATTTGCAGCAGGCAATTATAGTTCTTCCGCAAATAAAGGAAATCATATCCCTGCACCAGCTGGTAGGTGAATTCAGTAAACGACATACCGTCCGAACACTCCCCGGTCAGCCTCCGTTTCACGGAGTCCTTCGACATCATATAATTGACGGTGATATGCTTTCCGATTTCCCGGATAAAATCCAGAAAAGAAAATTGCTTCATCCAGTCGTAGTTATTCAACATCATCGCAGCGTTGGAAGCCGATGAATTAAAATCGATAAACCGGGATAGCTGGGAGTGAATCCCCTCCATGTTCCGGCGGATCGTTTCTTCGTCGAGCAAATTTCTTTCCTGCGACTTACCGCTTGGGTCACCGATCATTCCGGTAGCCCCGCCAATGATAAAAATAGGTTTGTGACCTGCCATTTGTAAATGCTTCATCATCATGACCGAAACCAAATGCCCTACGTGCAGGGAATCTGCAGTGGGATCGATCCCCACATAAGCAGTAGTCTGTTCTTTTGCTAATTGTTCTTCCGTACCTGGCATAATATCATGTATCATACCACGCCACTTTAATTCTTCAACAAAATTCATCATATATTGTTTTTTATTTCTATCTATTCATAAAATCAACGGTATCCCATCACCGTAAACACACCGCAAGCACCCCAAAGGTGCTCTTGTCAATAATACAGTGTCCCCACCATTTTATAAAACATACTGCTCCGTATCATCTCAAAATCGGATCTTATTATACATCGAAGTTGCAAAGTTAAGAAAAGGACGGTAGAAAATACTATTTTCCTGCGTTTCAACTTTCAGGAATCCAAAAGTTTCATTCAAAGAATCGGTAATCATCAGCACAAAACAAATCAAAACAAAATATTTCAACAGTCCGAATAACATTCCCAATAACTTATTCGGCATTCCCAAGGCAATAACATCCACCAGTTTGGTCAGCATCTTTCCCAGTAAATACGTCACAATCACCACCAGCAAAAAAGTCACCCCCAACCCCACCGGACGCAGATAAGGTTCCGACACATTCAGGAAATCACGCAGGATATTCTCCGCATAAAACGAATACCTCATGGCCAGGAATACCCCCAACACCAATCCCAGCAAAGTAAAAACCTCTATGATCAATCCCTTAAAAAAACCCCTGACCGCCCCGTAGATCAGGAAAAGAAGGATTATAATATCTATATAATTCATCACATTCAAATAGAAATTCAAAGATAAATCGAATTACGGAAAGTAAAAGGCTTTCAAAAGAATTTCTAAGCTTACTTCCGGCAAATAAATTCCGGCATCGTCGGCCACTCCCGGCTTTCTCCAATAAACCCCCGGCTTCACAGCGGCTTCGGCCTTGGCACAAACAAAAGATCAACATCCCCATTTCCATAAAAACAACACCCCATTTTCACAAAAACAGCCCATTTATTCCGGGATTTCGTTTACCGGGACATCCTCTTTTTATACGATCGGCAGGCCTATATATAATTTTCAATTCTTCATTTTCCATTATTTGATAAATTCTTAGTATTTTCGCCAATTGGTTAAAACCAAATGATTGATTTCAAAAACTTAATAGTAAACATAATGTATAGAACTCACACTTGCGGGCAACTCCGGCTGGAAAACGTAAATGAAAGCGTTTGCCTGAGCGGATGGGTACAAAAAGTCAGGAATCTCGGTGCCATGACTTTCATCGACCTGCGCGACAGATACGGAATTACGCAATTAGTAGCCGAAGAATCGGCTTCCGAAGCTGTTAAACAAAAAATTGCAGAACTGGGACGGGAATTCGTAATCCAGATTAAAGGGAAAGTCGTGGAACGTGCCAGCAAAAATAATAAAATACCGACAGGTGACATTGAGATCATTGTAAATGAAATCAGCATCCTTAGCCGTTCCGAAATTCCACCCTTTACCATCGAGGATAACACGGACGGCGGCGACGAGCTCAGAATGAAATATCGTTACCTCGATCTTCGCCGCAACGCGGTGAGAAAAAACCTGGAATTGCGTCATAAAATGGCCCATTTGGTGAGAAATTATCTGGACGACCAAAATTTCACCGAAGTAGAAACCCCGGTATTGATTAAAAGTACCCCGGAAGGAGCACGCGACTTTGTGGTGCCGTCGCGCATGAATCAGGGACAATTCTATGCCCTTCCGCAAAGTCCGCAAACTTTCAAGCAACTGTTAATGGTTGCGGGATTCGACCGTTACTATCAAATTGTGAAATGTTTCCGCGATGAAGACCTGCGTGCCGACCGCCAGCCGGAATTTACCCAGATCGACTGTGAAATGTCGTTTGTGGAACGCGAAGACATTCTCCACATTTTCGAAGGATTGGCCAAGCACCTGTTCAAAGAAATCCGGGGTATCGATGTCCCAGATTTCCCACGTATAACCTGGGCCGAAGCAATGGAACGTTACGGCTCGGACAAACCGGACATCCGTTTCGGCATGGAATTTACCGACCTGACCGGAATAGCCAAAGGGAAAGATTTCGCCGTATTCAATTCGGCTGAATATATCGGGGCGATCTGTGCTCCCCAATGTGCAGAATACACCCGCAAACAGCTGGATGAACTGACAGAGTTCGTAAAACGCCCGCAAATCGGAGCGAAAGGTTTGGTATATGTGAGGTATAATGCCGACGGAACACTGAAATCTTCTGTCGATAAATTCTACACCGAAGCCGACCTGAAAACATGGGCAGCAGCCTGTAAGGCGCAGCCGGGCGACCTGATCCTGATTTTAGTGGGGCCGAAAAACAAAACTTTACCCCAACTGTGTGAACTCCGGCTGGAAATGGGAAACCGCCTGGGTTTACGTCCGAAAGATGTATTCAAACCGCTTTGGGTGGTTGATTTTCCTCTATTGGAATGGGACGAAGAAACCCAACGCTTCTACGCTATGCACCACCCGTTCACCTCTCCGAACTTAGAAGACATCGATATGATGGAAAGCAATCCGGGAGCGGTACGTGCCAATGCTTACGACATGGTGATCAACGGAGTGGAAGTCGGGGGCGGCTCTATCCGTATCCACAACACCGAATTGCAGTCACGCATGTTCAAATGCCTGGGCTTTACCAAAGAGCAGGCGGAAGCACAATTCGGATTCCTGCTTAACGCGTTCAAATATGGCGCACCTCCTCACGGCGGTATTGCCTTCGGATTCGACCGTTTGGTATCGATGTTCGCAGAGCTCGACAGCATCCGCGACACCATCGCTTTCCCGAAAAACAATGCAGGACGTGACGTGATGATCGATTCACCTTCGGAAATTGCAGAAGAGCAGTTAAAAGAACTGGGAATCGAAGTAAACGAAAAAGAAAAATAAGTTTATAACCCCATAGTGACGGGCTTGCCTGTCGCTATGGGAAAACTTAAAATTGCCCATGCAATTCAAAGATGTAATCGGACACGAGGATATTAAGCAAAGACTGATCGCTTCCCTGAAAACGGGACGGATCAGCCATGCCCAGCTATTTGCCGGAGACACAGGCTACGGGTCGATGGCGTTGGCGCTGGCGTTTGCTCAATACGTACTCTGCACCGGCGACAAACACGACGACGCCTGCGGAACATGCCCCTCTTGCCGGAAAATGCAAAAATACATCCATCCCGACGTACATTTTGTGTTCCCGGTAGTCCGCAAAGCCAAAAGCCCGGTCAGTGACGAATACATCGGAGAATGGAGGCAATTGCTTCATAAAACGGCCTATTTCGGATTAGAGGAATGGTATTCCGAAATGGGAGTGGAAGACAACGCCCAGGCAGCGATCTACACCGAAGAAAGTGCCAATATTTTACGGAAACTCAACCTCAAATCGTTTGAGTCCGATTATAAAATATTGATCATGTGGCTGCCGGAAAAGATGAATCCCGAATGTTCCAACAAACTGTTAAAGATCATCGAAGAGCCCTTCGACAAAACCTTATTCCTCATGGTGTCGGAACATCCGGAACAGATCATCAACACCATACAATCGCGCTTACAGCGCATCAATATACCGCCGCTTGAAAAAAAGCAGATCAGGGATCACCTGACGGCACAAGCCGGCATCACACCAGAACATGCGGAAGAATATGCACACGTAGCCTCGGGAAGTTGGCACAAAGCCCTCCGCCTACTGAACGAAACAGAAGAACAGGTGTACAACCAAGAAAAATTTGCCAGCCTGATGCGCCTGTGCTGGGAAAGGAAAATGCTCCCGGTGAACGAATGGGTCGGCGAAATCACCGGATTGGGGCGCGAAAGGCAAAAAAGTTTCCTGCAACATGCCATTCGTATGATCCGGGAAAATTTTGTTAAAAATTTCGGCATCGACCAATTGAACTATATGACCGAACGCGAAAAAAAATTTTCCGTCCGGTTCTCGCCTTATGTACACGAAGGAAACGTCATCCCCTTGGGTGAAGAATTCGAGCGGGCATACAGCGACATCAGCCGGAACGGAAATGCTAAAATTATTTTTACAGACCTGTGCATCAAAGTGATGCAAAACATCCGCCCTTAACAGAAAGGGGTTATTCTCCCCCCCACTTGAAAGGAGGGAGCACAAGAAGAAAAACATTATAAAAGCAATAATATTCAAAATATATGAGTGAAACGACTGATTATATCAACGATATAGAAAACCCGGAAGAAAACGGGCAGATACAACCGGAATCCATTTCCGAACCAACAGCCAGGCAAGAAAGTGACTGGCTGGAAGAAAAAGAACAGGAAGAAGAAGAGCAGGAGGAGAAGCAACAAGCAGAGAGGAAGGAAGAAGAAGAGGAACAGGAAGAAGGACAAGTGATCGTGGTCGAGGAGGAAATCTCCGAAACGCTGGTCACGGAAGAGGTGTTCGAAGCCGATGCGGAGGATTCCGAAGAAAACACCCCGACCCTGAAAGCAGGTGAATTTTCCGGCAGCAAAGAAGAAGAAAAAGAGGAAATACAGCAATTGCATACCAAATACCAGCGCCCTGTGCCTGTGATCGACCATCGCCTGTTGGCCGGAAAGCTGGCCGTGTACGATTGGTTGAGCGATCTTCCCCAGACAGAATGTGCGCCGGAAGTGGTAGAGGTACGGTTTAAAAACACCCGGAAAGCCTTTTTCAGCAATCCTTCCCAACTAAACCTCCAGGCAGGCGACATTGTTGCCGTTGAGGCGGCCCTCGGCCACGACATCGGGGTTATTTCCCTGTCGGGCGAGCTGGTGAAAGAACAAATCCGGGTAAAACGGATCGATCTGGAACGCAATCCGTTAAAAAAAGTATACCGAAAAGCGAAACCGCACGACATTGAAAAATGGCAACAGGCAATTGCTCTGGAACACGAAACCATGATTAAATCACGGAAAATCGCAGCAGACCTGAAACTGAATATGAAAATCGGGGATGTGGAATACCAGGGCGACAAGACCAAAGCCATATTCTACTATATCGCAGACGACCGGGTGGATTTCCGGACTTTAATTAAAGTGCTGGCGGAAACCTTCCGCATCCGTATTGAAATGAAACAAATCGGAGCACGGCAGGAAGCGGGAAGAATCGGAGGAATCGGTCCCTGCGGCTTAAAATTGTGCTGTTCCACCTTTATCACCAACTTCATCTCGGTGTCCACCTCGGCAGCCCGCTATCAGGATATATCCCTGAATCCGCAGAAACTGGCGGGACAATGCGGAAAACTGAAGTGCTGCCTGAACTACGAAGTAGACGCTTACATTGATGCACAGAAAGATTTCCCTTCGGCCAACATTCCGTTGAACACCGGAGAAGGTATGCTTTACCACCAGAAAACCGATATTTTCGGGCGTATGATGTCTTACACTTCGGATAAAGAAGGGAAAGGCGCCTTTATACAAATCCCGGTGAAACGGATCAAAGAGATCATCGCGATGAACCGGAAAGGGATTATTCCGCCAAAAGCTGTGGAAGAGCAAGCCGATGCCCCGGTAGATATTAAATACACCGACGGAGTGGGTGAAGAAAGCCTGAACCGTTTCGACGAGAAAAAACAAAAACGCCACCATTCCAAAAACCGGAACAACCGGGACAGGGGGAACAACCGGGAAAACAGCAACCGGGAAAATAATAATCGGGAAAACGGTAACAATAATGCCCCCCGGAACGAAAAAAACGAAAGGGAAGGGAAAGAAGAGAAAAACGAGAACAACGGTAACGGCGAACGTTCTAACAACCGGAACAACAATCGTCCCAAAAACCAACGGTATAATAATAACCGCCGAAACAATCCGCGTCCTGACCGCAAAGAACAACCGAAAAACGATCAGCGTTCAGAACCTAAAAGTGAATAAAGATGCAGAATTACCGACCTTTTTCCGGCATAACGCCTGCCGTTAAAATGCTAATTATTATAAACGTGGTTATGTATTTCCTGACCATGTTTATCGATAAACGCTGGGGATTCGACACAGCGAATATTTTAGGACTCCATTTACCGCAATCCACCTATTGGAAACCGTGGCAATATGTGACGCACATGTTCATGCACGGCAGCATCAGCCATTTGTTCTTCAATATGTTCGCCCTTTTCATGTTCGGGCGTATTCTGGAATCGGTATGGGGGTCGAATCGTTTTCTGGTCTATTATTTCGTCTGCGGATTGGGAGCGGCAGCCCTCAACAGCGCTGTGGGGTGGTTTGACATCAACAACCTGCATAACCAGTTAGAAGCTTTCCAAAACACACCGGAACCCGGTTTATTGGCCGATTTCATAAGAAGCCAGTTAGGGCAGCAAACCGCAGGCTGGGTGTGGGAAGTGGTGGATGCCTGGACAAATAATCCGGATTCTACCCAATACATTCAGGAAGGAGAAAAAATATTCCGGCAGATCATCGAGCTCAAAACCAATATCCCCACCATCGGGGCCTCAGGGGCTGTATTCGGAATCTTGCTGGCCTTCGGAATGTTGTTCCCCAATACGGAATTATACCTCATGTTCATTCCTGTACCGATCAAAGCAAAATATTTTGTCATTGGTTACGGTCTTTTGGAATTCTTCCTGGGCATTCAGAACAGCGTAGGCGATAACGTGGCACATTTTGCCCATTTGGGAGGTATGTTGTTCGGTTTCATTCTCATAAAATACTGGAATCGGAAAAAGAAGAACTTTTATTAATTTCGGAAAATAGCAGAAATCCATAATGTATTACGGAGAATATCAGGGAAACTATTCGGAGAACATTCGGAAAGGTTTTAAAAACTCGTTCCTGAAAGGTTCGGCTTTAACCCGTCTGATCTATATAAATATCGGAGTATTCCTCCTGCTGAAAATAGCGTATGTCGTTATGGCCCTGGCAGGACAGGGAGAACATTTCTACCCGATATTGCTGGAATGGGTGGGTGTTCCGGCCGACCCCGAATACTTGCTCTACCGCCCGTGGACACTGGTTACCTACATGTTCACACAGTTCGAATTTCTTCATCTGCTGTTCAATATGTTATGGCTATACTGGTTCGGCAGTTTTTTCCTGAACTATTTTTCCGAACGGAAATTAACCGGAGTTTACCTGTTAGGCGGACTGGCAGGAGCAGCCTTGTATGTGCTGGCTTACAACATTTTTCCGGTATTCGCGCTCACCCGCCTGTCCTCCTGGGCAATCGGGGCATCGGCATCGGTTATGGCCATCGTATTTGCAGTTTGTACCTACCTTCCTCAACATAAAGTATATATTTTCCTGATCGGCCCTGTAAAATTGATTTATTTGGCTATTTTTACTGCATTCATCGATGTAATCAGCATCCCTTCCGGAAATGCAGGGGGACATATCGCCCACCTGGGCGGGGCTCTGTTCGGCTACCTGTTCATTCTCGGCGTTAGGAAAAACAAAGACCTCACCCACGGTTTCACCTCTTTGGGGCTGGCAATCGGAAAGCTGTTTTCCAAACGCAAGAAAATGAAAGTGAAATACAGGAAGAACGTATCGGAAATGAACGACCGGGAGTATAACGAGTATAAAAAGCAATACGACGACCGGATTAACCAGATATTAGACAAAATATCGCGTTCCGGCTATGAAAGCCTCACCCGGGAGGAAAAAGAAATATTGTTCAAGTCAGGCAGAAATTAACAGCGGGTCACTGTCAGCGTACGAAAACAAACAGATCCAACATGTTAAAGATATTAGACAAAGTAGTGCTGGTAATAAGCATCTGCACCATAGCAGGTCTGCTGGGAGCCTATACCTCATCGTATATCGACCCCAACAGCTTTATTTTGCCTTCTTTGTTGGGACTTGCCTATCCTTATCTTTTAATTGCAAACCTTTTACTTCTGCTGTATTGGATCACCCGCTGGAAAAAAACGGCTTGGTTCGTTTTAGTGGTCATCCTGCTGGGCATACCCACGTTCATGACCTATTACGGCACGGCAAACGTCCAGGAAGACCAGAAGAAACACGACCTTTCGCTGCTTTCTTATAACGTCCGTTATTTCGATATTTACAATTGGTCGAAACAAAAAGATACCCGCCAAAAATTATTCGATTACCTGAATCGTTTCGAAGGGGATGTCATCTGTTTACAAGAATTCTCGCTCAATAGCTCCACGCTCAAAAACAGGGAAATCATCAGACGGCTGTCCACTTATCCTTATCACTACCTATACAAAGACATGGGTATATTCTCCCGGATACCGATCATCCGGCAAGGCACGATTCCTTTTGATAAAAAATATTCCAGTTCGTGTATTTATATCGATATTCCGCTGGCAACCGACACCGTCCGTATTTACAGTGTGCATCTGGAATCCTACCGTTTCGAGAAAGAAGAACGCCAATTCATGAAAGAAATGGCGGAAGGTTTAAAAAGCGACGACATCAAAGGTGGAATCAGAAGCATCGTCAGACGCATTGTAAATGCGAATAAAAACAGGGCGAAGCAGGCGGAACAAATTAACATGCACATCCAGTCTTCGCCCTATCCGGTGGTTTTGTGCGGGGATTTCAACGATACGCCTTTATCGTATACCTACAAAACGATCAAAGGCGGGCTTTCGGATTGTTTCATCGAGAAGGGACGAGGATTGGGAAACACTTATATCGGGGAATTTCCCTCTTTCCGGATCGATTATATTTTCCATACGCCGGGCCTTGAAACGGTAAGTTATAAGCGGGAGGAGATCACTTTGTCAGACCACTACCCGATCACAGGCAAATTGCGCATAAAACCAGCCCGATAAAACCGAAAAGGATACCTTTTAAAAAAACGGCTTTTTTTTGCTTTTTCAGCGATTTATTCTAAATTTGTGCCGTCAAAATCATTTTTTAGTTTTCAAAAATCTGAAAATGACAAGGCAAACACTTCCGGGGCATTAGCTCAGTTGGCTAGAGCGCTTGCATGGCATGCAAGAGGTCGTCGGTTCGACCCCGATATGCTCCACTCCTGAAAACCACTAGAATCAAAGCTTCCGAGAAATCGGGAGCTTTTTTCTTTTCCCAAAATCACATACATTTAAGCCATCTTAAATAGAAAAGTCACACAAGAGTTACCCACAATTGCTAAAGAATATAGCAATCTATCACTCTCATGATAGAAAATCGATTATTCTATGACTAAAACGAGATATTTTCTTTCCCCATTCCCACTTTCTTTTCGGGGAACACTCCAGCTCTTTCTTTACAAATCTTTCAAAATCCTTATTATATCTACATTTAATTCCACTATTCCAATAAGCGACAACATATTTATTCTTAAGTAATTCTTTCATCCACAGCATTTCAGAATTAGTAATCCGATCCTTGTATTGCATATAAGATAGCTGGCATAAATTTAATACCAGTTCAATAAACGCCGTCGAACGAATTTCAGAGTCAGTTCCTTGATTCTGTTCCAGCCATTTTTGAAATTCAAGATTACCTACCAATTTTTTCAATTCGGGATGTTCAATCAAAATTTTATCCATTTCCAGATATAATTGATAACGATTCTGATAAGCCTGAATTTTATTCGTTTTCTTATACCTGTTAAACTCAACGATAAAAACAATAATTCCGGTGATTGCAACTAAATTAGCCCCGATCGAAGTATATGTTTCAATATCAGTTAAACCTATTTCCATCCCATTAGATTATCTTATTATAAAAACACAATAAATATAATTTAATTAACCAACACAACCAAATTATAATTAATGTAAATAACCTCACTATTTTTATAAAGAACAACACCTTCATTCTCAAATATCCATCTCTTAAAGTTTGTAAAGACAATAAAGTTTAGAGCGAAATTTGCCCGATTCAGGAAACTTTCCATTAACTTTATGAACTCAAATGCTCCTACAAGAGCAAGATAGTATAAGGTTTCTGGAAATTAATTACCGGACGATGGAACAATCAGAGAAAAATCTCACCAAAAAGATCAGTCCCTATAAGATTGTTTACCCGATTCTCATCGGGTTGGCGGTAGTATCGTATATGCTATATAGGGAATTCGACATAAAGGCATTCGAACAGATCACCTTTACGTGGATTTCTGTGTTTTGGCTTCTGGTAGCGATTTTGTGTATGGTGGTCCGCGACCTGGGATATGTAATCCGAATCAAGGTGCTTTCCGGCAACCGCCTGAATTGGATCAAATCGATCCGCATCATTTTTCTCTGGGAATTTACTTCCGCCGTTACGCCTTCGGCCATCGGTGGCACCAGCCTGGCCATCCTTTTTGTAAACAAGGAAGGAATCAAAGTGGGGCGTAGTTCTGCTATGGTGATGGCCACCTCTTTTCTGGACGAGCTATACTTCATTATCATGTTTCCCATCATCCTGCTTTGCGTAAGCCAGACGGCATTATGGAACATGCCGGGCGTCAGCGAAGGAGTTACGAAAAGTTTGATCTGGTTTGCAGTAGGCGGTTATTCCCTCAAATTAGTTTATTTGCTTATCCTTAGCTATGGATTGTTTAAAAATCCACGGGGATTGAAATATCTGCTCATGAAGCTCTTTAAATGGCGAATCCTCCGTAAATGGCGGCATAGTGCCAACGAAGCCGGATCGGACATCATCCGTAATTCCTACGAATTACGGCACATGCCCATTTCGTTTTGGCTAAAAACCTTCGGGGCGACTTTTATCTCGTGGACAGCCCGTTATTGGGTGGTAAATGCGATTTTGATGGCGTTTTGGGCAGGCAGATATACCTTGGCAGAACATTTTCTTATTTTCGCAAGGCAATTAGTGATGTGGATCATGATGCTGGTAAGCCCCACACCGGGAGGCAGCGGATTTGCAGAATTTGTCTTTAAGGAATATCTGGGAGAATTCCTGCCGGGAGCCAGTGTCGCCATTGCTATGGCTATCTTATGGAGGCTGATTAGCTATTATCCCTACCTTTTTGTAGGAGCATTCCTTGTTCCCAAATGGGTACGTAAACATTTCGGTCTCTCATCCTCGAAAAAAACAAATAATTAAAAACACAAACCACCATGTTTCTCTTATTCAAGAAACCAGAGTATAAAAGGTTTAATTTAAAACCCCGGTATTGGGATCCGGTGAAAGAAGAGCAGGAAGCCCGCAGAAGACGTATCCGGGCAGAATTAAAACTGGAAGAAAATTCCGACCAGTATATTCCCGATGTACGGGGACAGTTCCGGAAGGAGTATGAAAAAAGAAAAACCGCCAGAGGCAATGCCAACTCGGCCTATACCATCCGGTTGTTTATGATTTTAATCATGCTATTCCTGGCTGCGTTCTATGTATTTGTAAGGAATCCCGAAGGTATTATGAAATTTTTCGGACTTTAATACTGCGGTCATTCGTCCAAATAACCTTTAATTTATCGTTTTTACGTTATCGTTTTATGGATATTATCCGATTACTGCCGGATTCTGTTGCCAACCAAATCGCTGCCGGGGAAGTCGTGCAACGCCCCGCATCGGTCGTAAAAGAGCTAATGGAAAATGCAATCGACGCCGGAGCTAAAAATATACAAGTCGTACTTAAAAATGTAGGGAAAGCCGTTATCCAGGTGATCGACGACGGGAAAGGCATGTCGCCCATAGACGCGCGCATGGCTTTCGAACGTCATGCCACGTCGAAAATAGCTTCGGCCCAAGACCTTTTCAGTATAAACACATTGGGCTTCCGGGGCGAAGCCCTGCCTTCGATCGCTTCGGTGGCGGAGGTGGAACTGAAAACACGCCGGGCGGAAGACGAACTGGGCACCTGTATCTTCATCGCAGCATCCGAACTGAAAAAGCAGGAAGCCATCAGCATGCCGGCGGGAACCAATATTTCTGTAAAAAACTTATTCTACAATATTCCGGCAAGGCGGAAATTCCTGAAATCGGACACCACCGAATTGCGGAATGTGATCAATGAATTTCTACGGGTGGCCCTGACCAATCCGGAGATCAGTTTTTCATTAAGCAATAACGGCAATGAACTCTACAATCTTCCGGTTTCCGTGCTACGCCAGCGCATCGTGAATGTTTTCGGCAAAGGAATAAACGCCAAGCTGATTAACGTGGATTGCGAAACCGGGTTGGTTAAAATCAAAGGCTTTATCTGCCACCCCCAACATGCCAAAAAAACATACGGGGAACAATATTTCTTTGTGAATAATCGTTTTATGAAACACAACTTTTTTCATAAAGCGATCATGGAGGCTTATTCGGGATTGATCAGTGCGGATGCCGTGCCTTCCTATTTCATTTATTTCACGGTCGATCCTTCCCTGATCGACATTAACATCCATCCCACAAAAACGGAGATAAAATTTCAGGACGAAACCGATTTTTTCCAGATATTGATGGCCAGTACGAAAGAGGCTTTAGGAAAATTCAATATCACTCCGCCATTGGATTTCGACACAGAGGGGAGCATCGATTACACCCCTCCCACGCCTGCCGCAGAAACGGCGTATGTGCCACGAATCAATTATAACCCCAATTATAACCCTTTTAACTACAACAACAGCCCTATCAGCAAAGAGGATTCGGACTTCGAGCGGCAAAGCGGCTCTTCCGCATTCCCCCACCGCACGGAGAAAGTTCCGGCAAACTGGGACATTCTGTTCGACGGGCTGAAAGAAAAAGAAGAAACGGTGCAGACCGTAATTCCGGAAATGTCGGAGGAACTAACTCCCCTACAACCCGCCACAGCCTGCCATTTCCAACTAAAGGGACGATACATCGTCACCCCCGTGCAAAGCGGGCTGATGCTGATCGACCAAAAAAGGGCACACGAACGAATCCTTTTCGAAAAATATTACAACTCGCTGCTCACCCAAAAGGTGACCGGGCAAAAGAGCCTTTTCCCCGAAACACTGGAACTCTCGGCTGCCGATTTCGCTTTGGTCCGGGAATTGAATACCGATTTGGAATATTTAGGGTTTGAATTAAACGCATCCGGCAAGAATTGCTTTGCTATCCATGCCACTCCCCCCGACCTTTCTTATTCCCATGCCAAAGAAGTGCTTATTCAATTGATAGAACATTATAAAAATACGGAAGGCAGCATCCGCGAGAAAATGAAAGAACGGGTAGCCCTGGCTCTGGCCAAAGCCTCGGCCATCGATTACAATACGGTATTGAATTGCGATGAAATGCGGGAAATTGCCGATAATTTATTCGCCTGCAAACACCACAATTTCACCGCCGACGGAAAGACCATTATCCACATCCTGAACTATGAGGACGTGAATAGTTGGTTTAAATAACCTAAAGCCCGCAACTATGGCAATTACGATAGACCACGTTAGCAAATATTACGGGAAACAGAAAGCACTCGACAGGGTGAGTTTCACCCTGAACAAAGGAGAAATATGCGGTTTTCTGGGACCCAACGGGGCGGGGAAATCAACCACCATGAAGATCATCACGGGTTTTCTGGAAGATTTCACCGGACAGGTGCAAGTGTGCGGGATAGACATCCGCAAACACCCTTTACAGGCTAAAGCCTGCATCGGCTATCTGCCGGAACACAACCCGCTTTATCCGGATATGTTCATCAAAGAATATCTCCTGCATGTGGCCCGCCTTTACAGGATGGACAATCCTGTAAAAAGGGTGAAAAACATAGTTGAACTCACCGGATTATTGCCGGAAGAAACGAAAAAAATAGGCGAACTGTCCAAAGGCTACCGCCAGCGCGTGGGATTGGCGCAGGCACTGGTGCACAACCCGGAAGTGCTGATTCTGGATGAGCCTATGACAGGCCTCGACCCCAACCAACTGGAAGAAATCCGCCATCTGATTATCCGGATCGGGAAAGATAAAACGGTTTTACTTTCTACGCATATCATGCAGGAAGTAGAAGCCATCTGCGACCGCATCATTATCATCAATCAGGGGGAAATCGTCACCGATAAGCTCAAAAGCGAACTGCATCAAACTACCGGGAATACGATGGTGGTTGAAGTGACATTCGCCCCCGGAAGCAAAACACAATGGCTGCAAGAAACAGAACTAAATCTGCAATCGGCCAGCCCGGCAGGCACAGATAGCTGGCAACTGATAAGCCAACCGGGAGAAGACCCCCGCATCGCCCTGTTTAACGCTGCCGCAAGCCATAAATGCCCGATCATTGCCCTGCGGACAGAAGAAAGGAATCTGGAAGAAATCTTCCGCGACCTAACTATGCCGCAACGGTAAAAATTCCCCTTTAGCCTTCTTTTTCATCCTCAATTTCAGCCCCGCGAAAATAGTATCGGGTTTCAAGCTAAAAACGCAATGCATTTCCCCGGCCATGCAAAATCCGCAACGGTCGCACACACCCGCCGCTTTTCCCTGACATTCATCGTAACGCGTTCCGTCAGGCATAATGAAATTAGTCACCCAGCATTGTTTTTTAAACCGATTGTGTTTCATCAATTTCAGGGCTGAAATGGAATTCATCACCGGGTAACCTTTTTTCTTCATCATGATAATATCATCGATCACTTCTTCCCGTTTCGCCTGATTCACAGAAAGCGATTCGCTTCCGGGAAAAGGGGTATGAAAATTCAACGACACCGAATGCACGAAAGGATTGTTCCGGGTATAAGCGATCACATCCACCGTTCCGTCACAGTTGATGGTGTTGATCGCCATGTTGAAATGCACATTCGGATGCCTGCAATTCTTTACATTTTCGACAAGCCTGCCGAAAGTGCCTTTCCCGCGCACATCGTCGTGGAAATGCCCCGCCCCGTCGAGACTCACCCAAATGGAATCGGCCTCGCATCCCTTAAAGGGGAGCTGCGCATTTGTCGTCACCGTGGTTGAAAAAAATCCGATCTGCTTTGCCAGCCGGATCAGGCTGTTCAGATCATGCTCCCCATCCCGCCAAATGGTAGGCTCGCCTCCTTCGAAATCCACGAAACGTGATCCCAAACGGTAGGAATATTCGAGTTCTTCCCGGATTTGTTCATAGGTCTTGATGTGGGGATTCTCTTTCTGGTAGACGGTGCAATGCCGACAAGCCAAATTGCATTTATCAGAGATAAACAACACGGTTTGCAACGGACGTTTCCGTCCCAAAAACTTAGCTTGAAAAAACCACTTGGAAAGATATAAAAACTGAAACATACGAAATCAAAATAAAGTTAACAGGCTTATTATAACTACAATCAAACAAAAAAACGACAGCAGGTTGCGCGCCAGCAACCAGCGGATCATAAACCAATCGATACCTATTTTTTGAATATTTTCCCAGTTTGTCATAGGTCCCATCCAAAACCGGGGTGTGAAAACGCGATGTGGGTCACGTACAAACCAAATCATCAGCCGGAACAGGGAAAAAGCCATCGGCAAGGTCAGGAAAACCGCCCAATACCAAACAGACAATTCTCCCCGCACAATCCCCCAGGCAATAATGGCAAAAGGACAGAACAGTAGAAAAAACAAAACGGCCAGCATCCTTTTTTTATCCCGAAGCAAAACGGCCAAAGTCATTTTTCCCACCTTCTTATCGGGTTCGTAATCCATGATGGAATGGGTATATAATATATTGGCCACCAGCAAACCCACCGGGAAAGAAACAAAAAGGACGGCAGGCGTGATCGTCCCGGCAGCCGAATAATACACTCCAGCCATCAGTAAGGGACCGAATATAAATCCCACCTCCAGCTCGCCCCAGCCGTGATAGCTTAACCGCAAAGGCGCGCCGGAATAAGAAATGCCTAAAACGGCCAGCGCCAGCGCAATCCACGCAATATATTCTCCCCGGAACCAAAAAATCACCACCCCGAACACCAAGGCTACGAGAGAGAACACCAGGCAAGCCGCCAGTAATTGTGAAAGGGTGGCGGCCCCGGAAGTGAGGTAACTGCATTTTGCAATCCTCGCCCGGATTCCTTCCCCGGCCATTTTATCGCGGAACTCCGTACCTTTTTTCCGGTAATCGAAATAATCGTCGAATAAATTCATCCCCAAATGCCCGAATAAAACCCCGGCCACCGCCAGAATTGCCAAAGGCAAAGAAAAATCAGGACTTCCTGCCGCCATGCACACCGCCAATAAAGCAGGGAGCATACTTTGAGGCAAAGCTTTGGGACGGGCGTTATTGTACCAGAAACCAAGCACATTCATAACAATAATTATATTTTTGTATCTTTTAATTAAATATTTGCAAAGAACGGAAAGTTATATCAAATAAACAAATAAAAAACACCGGGAGAGCAAAGCTCTTTTCCCGGCATTTTATAGGGTGACCGACAAAGCGGTATGATTAAATTCCTTCCAGATTTTCCAGGGTTTCCGCCGTTTTAGGATTAGAGGGGCGTGTCATATTGGCCGATATGATATAACCTTCCCGGTCCAGCAAAATAAACCGGGGGATAGAACGTATCCTATAAGCTTTCATAAATTCGCGGTCGCCTCCATCGTGAAGCTGAATGCCTCCCAGCGTACCTCCTTTTACCATTTTTTCCCAATCTGCAATATCCTGATCGCAGGAGATACTTACAAAAACTATGTTCTTATCTTTAAACTGATGTTCCAGCTCTTTCAAGGCAGGAATTTCACTCCGGCAGGGAGGACACCAGGTGGCCCACACATCGATCAGCACATATTTCCCGGCAAAATCCTGTAAACCGAATTTCTTCCCGTCTATATCCGCAAACTGAAAGGGAGGGGACAGTTGCCCTTTCTTCACCTTAGCCCACTCAGCACAGATTTCTTCAAACTTCTCCCGGTCGTCCGCAGAAATCACTTTAGCCCGGTAGACACTCTCGAATTCGGGTAAATCGTCCACTCCGGCACTGGAAACATAATCGGTCACGAAGCGATTCACCAAAAAAGATACCACAGCGGGATTGCTCATGTTTTTATCGATATAATCCAACTTTGCTTTTAAATGCGCCAAGGCATCTCCGGTTTCCAAATCTTTGGTACTGTAAATCCGGACAAAATCGGTGAGAAGCGTCCGGTATACGTCCAACCCCAACAGGGATTCATCTTCCCGGATCAGGGTACGCATCCGATTGTAATAAATATCCGAAGGCTTAAAATCCTCTTGTTGGGTGTAATAAGCATGATACCCCGGATACAATTCGAAATATCTATAAATCAAATAATGGAGACGCTGTTTTTCTACATTCACAAATTCCTCACTGAACCCCAAACTATCCAGATGAGCATATTCCACCTTCTTCATATCCTCCAAGGCCTGAATAAATTGCGTCTCATTCAACTTAAAATCAGGATATTCACCGGGCTTTTTGTTCAGGTATTCATTTACGGCAGCTCCGGCTCCTGCAAATTCAGGTACAACTTTTTTGCCCCTGAATCCCAACGCCACATCAAAGCTCTTGTCGGGTTCCACATATAAGGGCAATTTCACCAGACCACACCTCAACTCCGCATAGCCGGGCCTGAAACCTTCTGCCAGAATCACCGTGGCAGAGCCTGTGGAATCGAGAGCCAGCCGATAGGTGGAATCCGGGGTGTAAAGCGAGGAAGCGTCCACAGCCCTACCGTTTATATGTACCGAAACGGTGGTTACAGGAGTTTTGGCACAGGCCGCTCCTAAAAATATAATACAGGCAATAAAATAAGATTTCACCATGATTCACCTTTTTTACAATTGATTGAACGAAGATAACAGTGCGTCAGAAAGAGCATGGCTAAAATAAGAAGCTTTAACTTTAATTTAACCCGATTTGCTAATTTATTTCGCATTTTTACAAAGAATTTTCTTTAAAAAAATTCAATTTTGTCATGAAACTGTTTTTTTTGCATAAAATCCGGTTTCCGGCTGAACGATAACACATGAACAAACTATATAATTTACGTGAAACATGAATAAGAATGAAGCTTTAGAATACCACGAATCAGGCCGTCCCGGCAAGATCGAGGTTATCCCTTCAAAGCCACACAGCACCCAGCACGATCTGTCGCTGGCCTATTCTCCCGGCGTTGCGGAGCCCTGTCTGGCTATCAAACAAAATCCGGCTGATGCCTATCTTTACACAGCCAAAAGCAATCTGGTGGCAGTTATTTCCAACGGCACGGCAGTCCTTGGCTTAGGAGACATCGGCCCATTGGCGGGAAAACCCGTGATGGAAGGAAAAGGATTGTTATTCAAGATATTTGCCGACATCGACGTGTTCGATATTGAAGTAGACACAAAAGACGTCGATAAATTCATCGAAACGGTGAAAATGATCTCCCCCACCTTCGGAGGAATCAACCTGGAAGATATTAAAGCCCCGGAATGTTTCGAGATCGAACGCCGCCTGAAAGAGGAACTCAATATCCCGGTGATGCACGACGACCAGCACGGCACGGCAATTATTTCCGGAGCAGGGTTACTGAATGCCCTCGAACTAAACGGGAAAAAAATAGAAGACATCCGGGTGGTGGTGAACGGAGCCGGAGCGGCAGCGATTTCCTGTGCCCGTTTTTACCGGAGTTTGGGTGTCAAACGGGAAAACATCATCATGTGCGACAGTAAAGGGGTGATCAGCACCGGGCGTACCGACCTGAACATAGAAAAACGGGAATTTGCCGTCGATACCCCCGCACGTACCCTGCCGGAAGCTTTGGTGGGAGCCGACGCATTTTTAGGCTTATCGGTTGCCGATATTCTGGACGAGAAAATGATTCAAAGCATGGCAAAAGACCCGATCGTCTTTGCTTTGGCTAACCCGAATCCTGAAATATCTTACGACAAAGCCATGCATTCCCGCCCGGATATTATTTTCGCCACGGGACGTTCGGACTATCCGAACCAAATCAACAATGTATTGGGATTCCCTTATATTTTCAGGGGAGCTTTAGATGTGCAGGCCAGCAGCATCAACGAAGAAATGAAGTTAGCCGCCGCACACGCCATTGCCGAACTGACCAAAGAGCCCGTACCGGAAAATGTGAAAATGGCATACCACGATCAAACGCTTAGTTTCGACCGGAATTATATTATTCCTAAAGCATTGGACAATCGATTGATCAGCCGGGTAGCCCCGGCTGTGGCGAAGGCAGCCATCGATTCGGGCGTTGCCCATAAGAGCATTGAAAATTGGGAGGAATACCGTGAAAATCTGGAAAAACGGGTAGGACATGAAAACACGCTCATGCGCCTGATGACCCACAAAGCCAAAGCCAATCCGAAACGGATTGTGTTTGCAGAAGGCAACAACCTCCGGATATTGCTTGCGGCGCAGGAACTCGCCACCGAAAAGATCGCTTACCCGATTGTGATCGGCAATACCGCCGAGATCAATGAGAAGATGGCTAAAAACAGGTTAAAGATACCGGGACTAACGATTTTCGACCCAAGCGTGGAACGGGAAAGCATAGAAAAATACACTTCCCTGTTCTATCAAAAAATGCAGCGTTCAGGAATTTCTGCCCGGAAAGCCAGGCTAAGCATGCAGGATGCCAATAACATCGGATTAATGATGCTGGAGTCAGGAGAAGCCGACGGCTTTATTTCCGGGGTTAATTCTCCCTATAAAGAGGTGCTCGACATGGCAAAAGAAATCGTGGGGCTACGTCCTTGCTGCCGCTATGCAGCGGGTATGCACATTGCAACCACCAAGCGGGGCACTTATTTTCTGGCAGATACCACCGTGAACAGCCACCCGACGGGGGAAGTGCTGGAATGTGTCACCGTACTGGCTTACGAAGCAGTAAGGCAATTCGATGTGGATCCGGTTATCGCCATGACCTCTTATTCCAATTTCGGGGAATATCGTCAGGGCAGTCCCGCACAGGTTCAGGCCACTGTTCAACAATTACACCATAAGTACCCGGAAATATTGGTAGACGGGGAGATGCACGCCTCTATGGCTTTCAATAAAGAGCTACGCATGAAAGAATATCCCTTCTCCACCCTAGGCGACAAAGAGGTCAATACGATTATCTTCCCGAATCTGAGTTCAGGCAGCGTTGGATTGAGCATGTTGCAGGAATTGGGAGGACACGAAATCATCGGCCCGGTGTTATTGGGAATGAGTAAGCCCGTACACATCCTACAAATGGGATGCAGCGTGCGCGACATCGTTCACATGGCAACGATCGCCGTTTCGGATGCCCAAAAGAACAAGGAACATCTGGACATGTGCAGAATATAACCTCTGGCTCAACGAGCCGCAAAAGGGCCCGAATCCGCAAAGGGGTTTAAAGCCGGAAAATAAAAATAGGTTTCCAAATGAATCGGAAACCTATTTTATTTTTCAATATATCTAAATACGCTGACAACCGTCAGGATTTCACCGGAATTTTTTCCACTCGCCTTTGGTGGCGTCCTCCTTCAAATTCGGTAGTCATAAAACGCTCTACAATTTCCTGTGCTTCTTCATAAGGGATAAAACGGGCAGGCACACAACACACATTCGCATCATTGTGCAAACGGGCAAGCCAGGCGATTTCCACCGTCCAGCACAAAGCACCCCGTATTCCCTGATGTTTGTTCACGGTCATACAAATTCCGTTTCCGCTTCCGCACAAGGCGATGCCTCTTTCAAACTCTCCCGATTCTACCGCAGCAGCCATCGGATGAGCCGAATCCGGGTAGTCCATGCTTTCAGGTGAATAAGTTCCAAAATCTTTCACTTCACACCCTTTTTCGCGGAGATACCTCAATAGTTTTTCCTTATATTCGTAACCGGCATGGTCACAAGCAATAGCTATTTTCATGTCATTCAGTTATTTAAACAGTTACCACTGTTCTGGGTTATACTTCAACGCTGCAAAGTTAAATTTTTATCTTTTAACCGGGCAATAAAAAAGCGGGTATTCTCGCAAATACCCGCTCTAATATGGTTACTAACCGATCAGAGTATCAGTTTATACCCTTTTCCATGTACGTTGATGATCTCAACGGACGGATCTTTTTTCAAATGTTTACGCAATTTTGTAATGTAAACATCCATACTTCTGGCATTGAAATAATTATCATCCGCCCAAATGTTTTTCAGGGCATAGTTTCTTTCCAATACTTTATTCACATTCTGACACAATAATTTCAGCAATTCCGATTCTTTAGTGGTCAGTTTCTGTTCCTCTTCCCCGTCGAACAAGGTTTGTTTCTTTGAATTGAATGTCAATTTTCCAATCTTAAAGATTTCCTGTTCATCTTCCGGTTTCAATCCGGTAGAACGACGAAGCACGGCCTCGATTCTCAGCAAAAGTTCTTCCATACTGAACGGTTTGCTCATATAATCGTCGGCACCCAGCTTGAATCCTTCCAGCACATCTTCCTTCATGGCTTTAGCAGTAAGGAATATGATCGGAATTTCACTATTGATCTGACGAACTTCCTTAGCTAAGGTAAAGCCGTCTTTTTTAGGCATCATCACGTCGAAGATACACAGATCGAAGGGCTGGTTCAAGAAAGCCTCGTAAGCTACTTCCCCATCCTCACATAAGACTGTATCAAATCCCTTGGCTCTTAAATATTCTTTCAAAAGCATTCCCAGGTTTGTATCATCTTCTGCTAATAAAATTTTAATTTTCTCCTCCATAACTATTTAGTTTTAAATAAATTCTCTGAAAAATATACGATTTTAGAAAAATAAAGTTCTCTTTACTTTTTGTTTTTTTGACGTTAGAGGTAAAATTACATCGAAACGGCTTCCTTTTCCTTCCGCACTTTCCACTGAAATTCTTCCTCCATGAGCCTCCACAACGGTCTTCACATACGAAAGTCCCAGTCCGAAACCTTTTACATCATGTAAGTTACCCGTCGAAACTCTGTAAAATCTTTCAAAGATCAGCTTTTGTTCTTTCGCTGCAATTCCTATGCCATTATCTATCACACTGATAATGATTTCGTCACCCTTATTGCGGGTATAAACACTGATCTCCGGAGTTTTGGCGCAATATTTAATGGCATTGTCCAATAAATTAGAGATCACATTGTTAATATGTACATCGTCGGCATACACTTCGTCGTGCTCCGCTTCCAGATGGCTGTATAGCTGCCCTCCCTTATCCTCTATCCGCAGGCTGAACTTCGTGAGCAGGTTTTCCACCACTTCGTTCAGGTTAATATTTTTAAGTTTCAGCTTCATCCGGGTTTCGGTGAACAAAGCCGTCTGCAAAACTTTCTCCACCTGAAAAGTAAGCCGCTTGCTTTCATCGCGGATAATTCCGGCAATATGATCGATGGCATCCGGAGAGTTATTCACCGCCCCGTCTTTCAGCATCTGCGCCGCCAGAGAGATCGTAGCGATCGGCGTTTTGAACTCATGGGTCATATTGTTGATAAAGTCGTTCTTTATGGCAGACAACTTCTTTTGGCGTATGATGACAGCAATACAGAACCCAAAACACAATACCAGCAAAATGGTAATAATCAAACTCGGCAGCAAAAGATAAACCGACGACAACAGGTCGTGCGTCTGGTCGGGGAAAATCAGAAATAAAGTTCCCTGGCTTTTCGACTTCCCTAAAAATAATTTCCGGGTATAGCTATAATCCGAATGCTGATTAAAAAAATTATCCGAAGTCAGGATAAACTGCCCGTTTTCTTTTATTGCATATTCGAAACTCGTTTTGATTCCTTTGTCCAGCAAACGATCGGTGATTACCTGTTTCAGGTCGATACTTTTCAGGCGTTCTTCCAGATTTTTCTCTGGCTCTGCCGGAATCGTAACCACCAGGTCGTAATCCTTACCTAACTGTTTCTGCAATTCCTGACGGGATTTCTGGATAGAACTCTGCAAATTGCTGTTCTGCCCGAAAAACTCACGCATATTGTCCACTGCAGCCCCATATTCAATAGGACTCGCTCCATAGCCGATAGAAATCTGAATATCATTCTTCATCGGCCTCAACCCCAAAGGCACATCATGTACCATATTAGAGTTTTCCCACTGCCGGGTGCGATTGTCCGGCATGCTTTTCCCCTCGTTCCGCTTTCCTTGTTCCTCTATATAAGCGATCACACCATCCATCACTTTATTGACGGTATAATCGAATTGAGTTTTTTTCAACTTGAAAGCCGTGCGAAAATAGCTCGCCTGTGTGAAGATCAATCCCAGCAGGGAAGCCCCCAACACGATGCCTAATATTATAATCTGCTTTCTTCTCATACCCACAAATTTAACATTTCAATTTTAACACTTTGCATACTTAACACACTTTAACCTATCAGGTTGTTTTATAACATGGTTAATCAATATTAAAATGTAAATCGGTGAACAACAAGGGACAATCTTCGGAAAGATGTTCGTCCGGAGAAAATAAATTAAAATAATGTCATCTGTTCGCCATCAGGCCTTCTCATATCTTTTCCCAAATGTTTATAAGCTAATTCCGTCACTTCCCTCCCCCGGGGAGTACGCTTGATAAATCCTTCTTTAATCAGAAAAGGCTCGTAAACCTCCTCCAAAGTTCCGGCATCTTCTCCAACAGCAGTCGCAATGGTAGTCAGGCCCACAGGCCCTCCTTTAAATTTCTCGATAATGGTCAGCAGAATTTTGTTATCCATCTGGTCCAGTCCATACTTATCGATATTAAGGGCTTCCAGCGCATAGCGGGTAATCTCATGATCGATATTTCCATTCCCCTTGACCATGGCAAAGTCACGGACACGCCTTAGCAAAGCGTTGGCAATACGGGGAGTGCCCCGGCTGCGTGACGCGATTTCCTGCGCGGCCTGGCTGGTGATTCCGATATTCAGGATCGATGCGGAACGGTTGATGATTCCGGACAAAATATCCATGTCGTAATATTCCAAATGGCAATTAATACCGAAACGCGCGCGCAGAGGAGCCGTGAGCAAGCCGCTGCGGGTGGTAGCCCCAATCAGGGTGAACGGATTAATCTGTATTTGCACCGAACGGGCAGCAGGCCCTTTATCGATCATAATATCGATTCGGTAGTCCTCCATGGCAGAATAAAGGTATTCTTCCACCACGGGACTGAGACGGTGAATCTCATCGATAAACAACACATCGTTTTCTTCCAGATTCGTCAGCAACCCGGCTAAATCTCCGGGTTTATCGAGTACCGGGCCGGACGTGACCTTTATTCCCACGCCCAATTCATTGGCAATGATCGTCGACAACGTGGTTTTCCCTAAGCCCGGAGGCCCGTGCAAAATCACATGATCCAACGATTCTCCCCTCATTTTGGCCGCCCGGACGAAAATTTCCAAATTGTCCACAATCTTCTTCTGTCCCTGGAAATCGCCGAAATTCAAAGGCCGCAAGGCCCGCTCGAACTCTTTATCCGTATCTTTCAAACGGTTATCTCTAATATCAAATTCACCCATAGTCTCAAAACATCTGACTTCAAAAGTAGGAAAACAAACTCTTAACTCAAAGTGTTAAAAGGGAATCCTACAAAAAAAGCTGTTATACCCAGAACATTCACTCCGTTTTATCCGAAAGAATAAACACAGGAAAAAATAAATAACTTTGCCCCTGCAATAACGAACGAATGAAAACCAAACTATTGGCCATTTTTGCCTGCCTGCTCTGGGGATCGGCCTTTGCAGGGGCTAAAATCGGTTTCACCTACACCACACCGCTCCATCTCTCAGGTATGCGTTTCACCCTCGCAGGCTTGCTTTTAGTGCCCTTCCTCATCTGGCAGGGGGTAGACTGGAAAGCCAATCTGAAAGAATGGCGTTACATGGCATTGTTCGGATTGCTACAAACTTTCATCCAGTACGGATTGTTTTTCATGGGGCTGAATTATGTGCCGGCGACAGTAGCCGCCATTATCATCGGAGGCGGCCCTCTCTTCGTAGCCATCATGGCACACTTCATGATTGCCAACGATAAACTATCGGGACGCAAAGTGTTTTCCATCATCCTGGGATTGACAGGCGTGGTGTTTATCAGTGTCAGCAAAGGACTCACGCTAACCACCACTCACGTATTCTGGATAGGGATTTTTCTGCTGTTGATCAGCAATATCACCGGGGCATTGACCAACATCATCGTAGCCAAAAACAAAAACCGGGTGTCCCCGGTTATGTTGACCGCTTTTGCCAATTTCACAGGAGGGATTTTACTTTACACCGTATCCTGTTTCACGGAAGATTACGCGCTTCAACCCTATGACGCGACGTTTTACGGAGCTTTAGTTTGGCTCGCCCTCATTCCCGCCGTGGCTTTCTCTATTTGGTACACCTTGCTTAAACGCCCGGAAACGAAAGTTTCGGAACTAAATATATGGAAATTTGTCACTCCGGTGTCGGGAGCGATCCTGAGCTGGATTTTATTGCCGGGCGAAACCCCCGACCTCTATTCCGTCACAGGCATCCTTATCATTTCTTCGGCCCTGATCCTTTTGCAGCTAAAACCGTCCCGGCGGACTTAAAAACAGCCGATTTTCCCCCAACACCCGTTTTCGTGTCCGGTCAGGCCTGCTGTCGGGGAAATCCCGATATTTCATTCCCCCAAATCCGGCAAAGGATTATCCCAGCAAAATCCTGACATCCTCCTCGATCTTCCTTATTGCATCATACGCTCCGTATTTTATGTTTTGCTTCAATTGGATGTCCACACTATTCCGGTTCCGGTATAGCTCGGAAATCATCTCCCGGGTAGCCTTCCGGTTATTTTTTTCCTGCCGCAAAATAGCCTTACACACTTCCTTGCAGATAGCACTGATCATATCGTAAAGGTTATGTCCCCTCACAAATAAATAAGTGGTTTCAGGCGTCAGTCCTAAAACTTCGTACTTTTGCCGCACAGCTTCCAGATCGGCATTCGGATACTTCCGCCCCAAATAATTCAGTTTCCGTTCCACTCTCATACGCAATTCGTCCAAAGCCCGCGACGCATTGTCGTGGATTAAAGCATGCGGCTTATAATCGTTCAGAGAGACATAAGTGGTAAACTCGTATTTGGTAAAACGTCCCGGATCGGAATTTAAAAAGTACAAATGCCAGATAAACAGGTCGTAAATAATAGCAGAAAAATCGCCCAGGAAACGCCGGAAATTAAACACATTATTCCTGAAATGCGTCACCCGGCTGCACACATCATCCAAGCCTTCGGCAAAACAATGGTGGTTTTCAAAAGAATAGGTATAAGTCTGCAAAACAAAATGTTTCACATGAATACGTTTTTCACGCATCAGGTAACGATAGTCACTATCGATACAAATAAAAAAACCGGGACTTAAAAAATCGAAATATTTCAGGCATTGGGTGACTCCGCTGGTTTCATGCCCGAACTCATTGCGGGACCCGGCCACAAAATGGAAACGGTCGTTAGGACGGAAGTGCTTAAAAACAGTACTCCAAAAAAAAATGTCATCTTTATTCTCCACATGTACCGCCGCCCTGCACTTCAGCATTTTTGCATCCATAGCGAAACGTTTCGCCGCATTGGCAAAATGTTGCTCCTTATTTTTATTTTCAACACGCACACCAAACATAGAAAAACGCCAAACGACCGGCAAAACCGAAGGCCGGTGATATTAAAATTCATTTTTACATTCTCTGCTCCCGATCGGAAATTTCCCGGATTCCGACTCCCGACACACCCTCAACGCCTGTTTTCAGGCAAAATCTTTCACCGGATTCCCGGTTACCCCACAAGCCAAAACACCTTATTCTTTAGCTTTCACCAATTCCTCCACGAACACCAGCTTATCTCCCCAGCCATCCCCGAAAAGACTGGGTGAATGGGTCGAAGTAATAATCTGGCAATTGGGATTCAAAAGACGTATCTCCTCAAAAAGCCTGTATTGCCATTCTATATGCAAAGAGATTTCCGGCTCGTCCATCAACAAGATATAAGGCTTTTCTTCCATTAAAAACACCTTTAACAAAATAAGCAGCAACTGCTTTTCACCGGAAGACAGTTTAAACAAAGGGATCACTTCCCCGTTATCCTTAAAAATCAAATGATTCGTATGGGGATCGATCTCGATCACCTTCTCCGTTTTGGCAAACAGGCGGTCGACCGTTCCGAAAAGTTTCCTGATCCGGTCATTAATCAAAACAGCCTGCTCCGGAAAGTTCGTCGCTTTCAGGCGGTAATCCGAAAACGAGGGATTCTCGCCTCCAATGTCATAAACAATGGAATGCAGTTCGCTGTATAACTGGCTAAATTCTTTCCCGGCCTTCGGACGGTCGCGCAAAGGCACATCAAAAGTGCTGATTTTCTGATATTTCAACCTCGACAGGAAAGTTTTCAATTCTGCCACCGTGGTTTTAGAATTATATTTCACCACATAATCGTCGATGGCAATCTCCACACTTACCCCGTAATTTTTCAGCCGTTTAACATCAGCCCTGAGAACAGAATCGATGATGTTGAACAAAGTCGTCTTACCACTCCCGTTTATACCGATCAGTATATTCACATCGGGATTCAGGTCTTCCCACAGGAAATCGTATTTATTCCATAGGTTTCTGATCTTTATACTGCGAATCACATTCTTCATAAAGGCATAATTAAAATAAAAAAACAGCTCCTTTCCCGTATGGGCATTGTCTTATACAAAGATAAGAAAGGAAACACGAAAAACAAATGGTTCAAACGAATTAGCAGAAACAGAAAATATATATTTTTGCACCCGGAAAAGGGAGACCTTTTTACCATGTACCATTAAAACTTTACCCATACTCAAACATGAAGGGATTATATACCATCGGCCTGCTGATCGCCTCCAACATTTTCATGACCTTTGCCTGGTACGGACATTTAAAATTGCAGGAAATGAAGATTATTAATAATTGGCCGCTAATTGGAGTTATTCTATTATCGTGGTCAATGGCATTTTTTGAATATTCACTACAAATTCCGGGTAACCGTATCGGTTTTCAAGGCAACGGCGGACCGTTTACACTTGTACAATTGAAGGTCATTCAGGAAGTAATAACCCTCATTATTTTTGCCATCTTTACTATGATTTTTTTTCAAGGTGAGACCCTAAAATGGAATCACTTTGCAGCAGCAGTATGTTTAGTGATGGCAGTATATTTTGTATTCATGAAATAGGCATACCCCCTCCCTCCAGTCGCTAAAGACAAATAACCAAACACTATTTAATAGCCCATTTATCCAAACACAAAACATAGCAAAATTTTATAACAATAATTCCACACTTACTCATAAACACATAACAAATCCAAATAAAGAAATTAAAAAACACAACGCCTACACTTTAACCACACAGTTCTTTTATCTGAGGAAATTTTAGTAAAAATTCAATGTTTACGATGATTCTTTGCTGCCGCGGAGAATCTTGTCCCTCTAACATAATTATGCTTTCATGGGAATTACCGGAAAATACAAAAGCACACTACACATCGATTGTTTGAACAACCTCCTAAACTTCCGGACATAACATTCCTCCCTCTTTCCATCCTAAAATAACCGGAGAAAAAGCATTCTTATCTTTCCTCATTTCACCTTTGAAAAGGAAATCCTTGAAAAGAAACAGAAACAGCATCCATCTTTAACAGTAAATCCTGAATGCAAACCGAAAAACAAGATACCTTTTCCCTGACTTCAATAACTTTTTCATTCCCGTTACCGTTCTAATATATACCCTGTAAAAACAGGGAGGATTATGCTCAAAAACCGACAACAGTATGCGTCTGCAGGAAATAACATTCAGGTTTTGGTCGGGTATCCGGTTTCTCCGGCTGTTACCTCAAAAATTAGCCACGATCGTTTCGCTTCTGACTTCTATGGCCGCCCTTTGCTTATTGGTGTATGAATTCGGTTTCAGATTCACTCCCGAAACACGCCGACAAATCTTTGTCGCTTACCAGGTCTTTCTACAAATATTCCTTTACACCGGAATAATCCGTATATTATTAAATCCCAAAGGATTCCGGCACGAAAAAGGTTTTTGGATAGAAGTAGTGGTCATCCTCTCCCTCGTGGGGATCGTTGTCATCAACGGCATACTGGAAGAAAGAAACATCCCGATACTGGATAAGATCAACCACATCATCAGCTATATATTATTGATCTTTATCAGCCTGGTACAGGTTTCGAAACAAATTGTAGCCACCCTGCAACGCCACCTGAAACCCGAATTGATGTTTGCTTACAGCTTCCTGTTCATCATCCTGCTGGGAGCGTTTTTATTGATGCTTCCCAGGGCACACCGTGGAGACCTGGAGTTTATAGATGCCCTGTTCACCTCCGCCAGCGCGGTCTGCGTAACAGGGCTGACCGTGGTGGACATTTCCTCCACCTTAACGGTAACGGGACAAATCATTTTAATATCGCTCATCCAAATCGGAGGGATCGGGGTGATGACTTTCACCAGTTTCATTGCCATGTCTTTTTTCAGCCAAACTTCTTTTCAGGATCAAATGGCATTGAAAAGCATTTTAAATGAAGAGTCCATGAACAATATTTTCAGGACTTTATTCTACACCTTATTCACCACTTTATTTATAGAGGCAGCAGGCACTTATCTGATCTGGACACAGATCAGGGAATTGAATAACAGCCTTATCCCGAATAAATTTTTCTTTTCCCTTTTCCATTCCATTTCCGCTTTCTGCAACGCCGGATTTTCCACCTTGCCGGATAACCTATGTACCCCGATCGTGAGAAACCTCTATGGTTTCCAAAGCTGGATCGCAGCCTTGATTATTTTAGGCGGAATCGGATTTCCAATTGTATTCAATTATAGCAGGCTGCTCAACCATAAAATACGGAATCTGTTCTATAAGCTGACAGGCTCGTCCCGGCGGATGCCCTCACACGTCAGGATTGTAAGCACCACTACCCGCATTGTCATCGCTTTCACATTGGTTTTGCTGGTGGGCGGGACAATTCTATTTTTCGTGTTTGAATCGAACAACACCCTAAAGGATTTATCTTCCGGCGAAAAACTCGCCACTTCATTTTTTGCAGCGGTAACCCCCAGGACGGCAGGGTTCAACAATCTCCCTTTGTCTTCCTTTCTGCCCCAGACGATCTTTTTAACCCTGATCCTGATGTGGATCGGGGCCTCCCCGATGTCCACCGGAGGAGGAATAAAAACAACCACATTCGCCGTAGCCCTCAAAAGCATGTATAGCGTAATCCGGGGCAAAAAGCAGGTGGAAATAGCCAACCGCCAGCTCACCCCGGAAAATGTGAACCGGGCCGGAGCGATCATTTTCCTCTCTATTCTTTGGATCGGCATAGCGACCACTCTCGTTTCCATCACCGATCCCCACGGAACGGTTACACAGGTATTGTTCGAAGTGACGTCCGCCCTAAGCACGGTGGGTTTAACCCTTGATTTCACACACACCCTCAGCGATACGGGCAAAATTATAATCAGCATCACCATGTTTGTGGGGCGGGTCGGGCTGATTACGATACTTTCGGGTATCTTCCACCAGCAACCGGCAAAAACCTACACTTATGCCGATGACACCGTTATTCTTTAAACCGTCACCGGAACGAAGCCACCGGAAACCCCGTATAAACAAAAACGGTGTCTCACCCGGCGAGCTCGCGAAACCGAAAACGGCTCAACTCTACCGGATAAAGCCGGGAAAGCTTTTGCCAGCAGGACATCCGTAAAAAGACAGAAGCGTAAGAATCACAAAGAATTTGTAAAAGAAAATTATAAATGATATGAAATGTATTATCATCGGTCTGGGAAATTTCGGAATGGCTTTAGCTCAGCGCCTGACTGCCATGGGGTATGAAGTGATCGGAGTGGATAAAGACATAGAAAAAGTGAATCTCTACAAAGACAGTATCAAAAATACGATCTGCCTGGACATCAACAACGAGCAGGCTGCCAAAAACTTACCCCTGAAAGATGCCGACCTTTGCATTGTCACGCTGGGAAAGGACGCAGGTGCTTCCATACTGACGGTGGCCATCCTGAAGCAAAACCACGCAAAACGGATCGTAGCCAGAGCAATATCGGAGCTGCATAAAACAGTTTTACAGGCTATGGGAATCACCGAGATCATCCAGCTGGAAAAGGAGTATGCGGATTTCTTCGCCAATAAAACGGAACTGGTGACTTCCATCTATTCCTACCGGGTGACTCCCGACTATTATATATATGAAATGAAATTACCCACCCCTTTCGTCGGACAAAAACTGAGCGATATACAACTGGAAAAGGATTTTTCCCTGAAACTGATTGCAATCAAGCATTATCCGCAGGAAGAAGGCAGGCTACAACCCTCTATGGAGCTTATCGAAAATCCGCCGGAAGATTTTATTGTCAGTCCAAACGATATATTTGTCTTATTCGGCAAACAAAGCCGTTTCCGCACTTTAGTGCGGTAAAGCTCAATCGTCGTCGTCCAATTGAAATATTTCCTCTACCGACTTATGGAAGAACCGGGCCATCTTTAAAGCGAGAACGGTGGAAGGAATATATTTACAAAGTTCTATCGCATTTATCGTCTGCCGGCTAACCCCGATCGCAATAGCCAGCTCTTGTTGCGTAATTCTTCGAATAGCCCGTTCAACCCTGATATTATTCTTCATTACGTATAGATTTTTTCAATTTATACAATGCTACGTGGAATTTGATGCAAAATAAAATCAATATCGTAAACATATTATACATCATCACATTAAAATAAGGACATCCGTAAACCAGCCAGGTGGCCACAATCAGTATAACATAATTGACAATCACCGCCCAAATCAAAGATTCGAGCCGTATTCGGGAAATGTATTCGTCCTCATCTTTTCTTTTAGCAAAAGCGATAAAAAGCAAAGAAAGAGTTATCCCTGTAAAAGCAATCTCATCGGAAATGTCCTGTATGCTACAACCGAACCATTTCCAATCGGAGACAAGTGCCCACATTTTTACATCCCAGCCTAAACCATTTTTTATATACAAAACATAAATAGAAAATAAAAGCCAAAAGGGGAACATGTACCAACCTATTTTTCTAAAATAAGTAGGAAATAAATAACTGTTCTTCATAATCTAATATTTTTAATTCGGATCAAATGTAAAGAATACAACTCAAAAAGACAAGCATACATGACAAATTGTTTTGAATACCTGACAAAAACAGAGATATAAAGCCCAGCCGGAAAATAAAAAACGGCTTCCAGATAACCGGAAGCCGCCACATAGATATAAAATAATTTCCTACTATTTTCCTCTAATAGCAGTGATACCCGGAAGTTCTTTTCCTTCGATGTATTCCAACAATGCACCGCCACCGGTTGAAACATAGCTAACCTTGTCAGCTAAACCGAACTGATTGATAGCAGCCACCGAATCACCACCACCGATCAATGAGAAAGCACCCTTTTCAGTTGCTTTTACGATAGCATCGGCAATAGCTTTTGTTCCTTCTGCAAACTTAGGCATTTCGAAAACACCCACCGGACCGTTCCAAAGGATTGTTTTTGAAGCCTCGATGATCTCTGCAAATCTTTCACGGGTTGCAGGGCCTATATCCATACCTTCCCAACCGTCAGGAATATTCATCGGGTCGCAAAGTTTCGTGTTTGCGTCATTGCTGAACGCATCTCCGATAACAGCCTGATCGGACAATACCAAATTCACGCCTTTTTCTTTAGCGGTTTTCATAATATCCAGAGCCAGGTCAAGTTTGTCTTCCTCGCAGATAGAACTACCCACGTGTCCGCCCAAAGCTTTTTTGAAAGTATAAGTCATACCACCGCCCAGAATCAGGTTATCCACCTTATCCATCAGGTTCATGATAATATCGATCTTAGAAGAAACTTTCGATCCACCCATGATTGCCGTAAACGGACGTTCCGGGTTTTTCATCACTTTATCCACGCTATCCAGCTCTCCCTGCATAACATAGCCAAACAGCTTATCGTTAGGGAAGAATTTAGCGATCACAGCCGTAGAAGCGTGTGCCCGGTGGGCTGTACCGAAAGCATCGTTAATCCATACGTCACCCAATTGAGCTAACTTACCGGCAAATGCTTCGTCACCTTTTTCTTCTTCTTTATAGAAGCGGAGGTTTTCAAGCAAAAGCACTTCACCCGGTTTTAATGCAGCAGCCTCTTTTTTTGCGCTTTCGCCGATACAGTCATCAGCAAATTTCACCGGAGTACCCAACAGCTTTTCCAGATGTTTCTGGATGTGTTTCAAAGAAAATTTATCTTCGGGACCACTTTTCGGACGTCCCAGATGTGACATCAAAATCACGGAACCACCTCCGGCCAATACCTTTTTAATGGTAGGAACAGCCGCCCGCATACGAGTATCGTCGGTAATTTCAAATTTATCGTTCAAAGGCACATTAAAATCCACACGGATTAAAGCTTTTTTTCCTTTGAAATTGTAATTTTCAATTGTCTGCATAAGGATTTTTTTTATATTATACGCTTTTATCAAAATTTGATGATAAAGTTATGAATTAAATAAATCACCCCCAAATATTTTGGGCGGCAACACAAACAATAATATACTCAAACGATTGAGAATAGCCCGTTCACAGCCAGCCGGGATTTTCTTCAATCCAAAAGGGAACGGATTATTTCCTCCTTCTTTGAAAAAAATCTTTCACCAAAGAGCCGCATTCTTCCTCCAATACTCCCGACACGATTTTCGTACGGGGATGCAATACAGGCGGGATTAAACGGCTATACCCCCGGTGAGGATCGGAAGCCCCATAAACCAATTCCCCCAACTGCGCCCACGCCAAAGCTCCGGCACACATCACGCAAGGCTCCATTGTCACATACAGCGTACATTCGTTCAGGTATTTCCCGCCTAAAGCGGCAGTTGCACACGTCACGGCCAGCATCTCGGCATGAGCCGTAACATCGTTCAATTTTTCCGTTTCATTATGTGCCCGGGCAATCACCCGTCCCCGGCACACCACAATAGCCCCCACGGGGATTTCTCCTTCCTCCTCTGCCCGGCGTGCTTCTTCGAGTGCCTTACGCATATAAGTTTCGTGGGACATTTCCATAACTATACCAAAGTAGCGATAAGCTGGATAAACACGATCAGGAAAACCATAGCAATCGGGTAAACGGTGGCATAGGCAACACTGGGCGCGCCACTTCTCGTCATAGAATCAGCCGCCGCCAGTCCCGGCGTACTGGTCATACCCCCGGTGATCGTTCCCATCAAATCAAAAATATTAATCTTAAAAACCAGATACCCCACCAAAACGGCTATAATCATCGGCACTAAAGTGATAGCGAAACCCACCCCGAAAAGTGTCCATCCGCTTTCCTGAAAAGTCGAGGCTAAATTTCCTCCCGCAGACGTACCCACTTCTGCCAGAAACAGCAACAATCCCAACTGGCGCAGCAACTGATTGGCAGAGCCGGACATCGACCAGATGATAGGTCCAGTTTTTCCTATCGCGCTAAGCACCAACGCCACAATCAACACCCCTCCGGTAAGCCCCGGCGAGAAAGAAAAACTATCGGAAAAAGAAATATTGATCTTTCCGAAAATTACCCCCAACACAATCCCCATGGCAATGGGAAAGAAATCGGTATCCGACAACCGTTTTTCGTCATTCCCCAGCAAAGCGGACAATTCTTTAATACTGTCCTGATGCCCCACTACGGTCAATTTATCCCCGAATTTCAACACCAAATCCGGTTCAGGCGATAAATCGATACCACTTCGGCGGATACGGGTCACCGTGCAATTGAAATTCCCCTGAAAATTCAGGTCACCCAAACTCTTACCGATCACCTCTCTATTGGTCAGCAGCAATAAACGCAACTCATAAGATTGGGCCAAAGGCAGATCGACAGCCACCCGTTCTCCCACCAGTAATCCCAATTGCTCCAGCGCAGCATCGTTTCCAACGGCTTTCACAAGATCGCCCTCACACAAGACGGTGGAAGAAGAAGGCATTCCGGTCACTCCTTCATGCTGGATGCGGGAAATCACAGCCCCGGTCATCGTACGCACCTGCAATTGAACTAAAGTTTTTCCGAAAATATTGGTATTGGAAATACGGAATGTCGCCGTTTTCAAGCCCGGATGTTTCTCCTTATGCTGATTTTCCAGCCTTTTTTCTTCGGCCTGCAAATCTATTCCTAATATCTTAGGTAATAATTTCACAAAAAGAATCACTCCGATCACCCCAAAGGGATAAGCGATACCGTAAGCAATGGAAGCCGCCGACGATCCGGTGGCATCGATAGCGGCGGCCAAACCGGGCGTACTGGTCAAAGCCCCGGCAATCAGCCCCACAATATCGGGCGTATCGATACCCAGCAAATATTTGAACAACACCCCGGTCACACTTGCCGACCCCACGATCAGCAAAGTAATCAGGATTAACGTTTTCCCTTTGGAACGAAACGAATCGAAAAAACCCGGCCCGGCCTGTATACCAATGGTAAAAATAAACAAGACCAATCCGAAATTCCCTAACTCTTTGGGAATGATCACGCCAAAATGCCCGAACAGCAAAGCAATGAATATCACGGCGGAAACATCTAAGGAAATGCCCTTAAAATTAATCCGGCCTACGATAAATCCCAGGGCTACGATCAGGAATAAAGCAAAATAAGAGGATTGTAAAAGACCTTCAAACATATTATTTCATGTGTCGATTTATAAATTACCCGCGAATCCGTGCGGGCATCCGGCAACATTTTTAATCCTGTTCGCCACAGAATTTTTGTAATTCATCCCAATATTTTGGAAAAGATTTGGTAACAACTTCTTTATCTACGATAATCATATCCGGATGTTTCAGGGCAGCAGGGGCGAATGCCATAGCCATACGGTGATCGTGATAAGTGGCAATTTCCGGCTTATCCGCCTGTTTACGGGCTCCGTCCCAACTCAAAACATTATCGCCTTCGGCTTTCAGGACATATCCCAATTTTCCCAGTTCGTCGACCAAAGCCTGCAAACGGTCTGTTTCCTTAATCCGCAAAGTTTCCACCCCTGTAAAACGGAAAGGTACGCCCATCACGCAGCAGGCCACAGCAAACGACTGTACAAGATCGGGCATCTCCACAAAATCGTATTCCAACCGGGAAACAGTCGGTTTCCCCGCAGAAATCAATACCCCGCCATTTTCAAAACGGGTAGAAACTCCCAATTTTTCCCACACACCTACCTGCCCGGAATCCCCCTGTGTGCTATGCTGCAACAATCCGGGCATCCGGATCTCGCCCTGCCCGGAAATAGCAAGCAATTCATAGAAATAAGAAGCTGCGCTCCAATCCGATTCCACCCGGAAAGCCACCGGGGTATAAGCGCAAGGCTCCACCCTGATTTCCGATTCCCGGAAAGCGACCTTCGCACCGAAGTCCTCCATGATATGACGGGTCATTTCAATATAAGTACGCGATACAATCTTTCCCACCAATTTAATCTTCAAGCCGTTTGCCATATAGGGAGCGATCATCATCAAAGCCGAAACATACTGGCTGCTGACCGAGGCCGGCATCTCGATCTCTCCCCCCATCAGCAACGACCCCTGTATCCGCAGGGGAGGACATCCCGGTTTCCCGATATATTCGATACGCGCCCCCAACCGATTCAAAGCATCCACCAAAACACTTATCGGCCGTTGCTGCATCCGTTCCGACCCGGTAATTTCCCAGCATCCCACAATCCGCGATAAAAAGGCGGTCAGGAAACGCATAGCCGTACCCGCATGCCCGATATTGAAATGACTATCGTCAGAATTCAACACCCGGAGCATAGAATTCGTATCATCGCAATCGGCCAGATTTTCCACGGGCAGTTCGCTATCGGAAAGCGCATTGATAATCAGCACGCGATTGGAAATGCTTTTGGAAGCCGGAAGTTGCACTTCGCCATCCAAAACCGTATTCCTGAAATTCAAGGTTATATTCATTTATTCAAACTTTGCAGGGGTAAACCAGCGTCAAACGGTCAGCTGTTCCAAAGCGTCCACAATCTCTTCCTTACTACAATAATTATCGATCTCAAACTCACCGGGACAACGCAATAACGTGAAATTCACTCCATTTTGCTCGTTTTTCTTATCATGCAACATCAGGCGGTACAATTCCTCCGGATCGGCCACCGGACGGTATTGGGGAAATCTTTCCTTCACTAATCTGCGCACAGCTTCATAATGCTTCTGCCCGAATCCCAGCTTTTTCATCGAAAGGTATAATTCCACCACCATTCCGTAAGCCACAGCATCGCCGTGGTATATCTCCACATCCTGTTCAATGGCCACACTTTCGATGGCATGCCCGATGGTGTGCCCGAAATTCAGGGCTTTCCGGATTCCTTTTTCTTTCGGGTCGGCCTCAACAACCGCCGCTTTCACAGCCACCGATTTACGGATCAATTCCAGAAAACCCGATTCGCCCGCCTGTCCCAAATCGGCATCCATCACCTCTGCAAGCGGCTCTTCTCCCGCCAGCAGGGCATGTTTCAACATTTCGGCATATCCTGACAACACCTGCCTTTGCGGCAAAGTTTTTAGGAAACTGTTATCGATAATCACCAATTCCGGTATGGAAAAAGTTCCGATTTCATTTTTCAATCCATTGAAATTAATCCCCGTTTTACCCCCCACCGACGCATCCACCTGCGCCAACAACGTGGTAGGAATATTGATACACCGGATTCCCCGCTTAAAACACGAAGCGGCAAAACCACCAATATCCGTTATCAGTCCGCCACCGATATTCACCAACACGGAATTACGTTTAGCCCCTTGCCGGCTCAATACCGACCAGATTTGCGCAACACTTTCCAATGATTTATGATGTTCCCCCGATGGAACAGAAATAATATGGGAATCCTGAAACCCGCAGTCCTGAAAGAAATCAAGGCAGTATTCCCATGTCGTATCGTCCACTAAAACAAACACTCCGTCGGGAGCCGTGGTTTGAAGACTCTCCCGGAGAACACGCCCCGCTTCATGGGTAAAAACTATATTTTTCATAAGTAGAAGTTTATGACAAAAGTAATTAGTTAATAGCAAATTTTAAAAAGTAGACAACAAAAAGTATTCCTCATCTTTCATTTATAATTCCACGTCATCGCTATATAGTTAAATATATTTTCTTTTTAAACTATTTTATAGTTAATAAAAATTTATTAAATTCGCTAATTCCTCATCCCCAAACAACCGTAATATGACACCGGAAAGTTCTATCCTAACCCAGGTTGCCGTGACAATGCTACCTAAATTCAACACACAGTCCTCTCTGCCGCTGTTTGAACAATGCGGAGGAATCGAAGGCTTTTTCAAAGAAAGCCCGGCAGCCCTGGAAAGCCTTTGCCGGACAGCCCATATATCCACCTACACCCTCAACCGTAACCTCGCACTTGAAAAGGCCGGACAAGAATTAGAAGACATGGACAAACACGGCATACACATCTGTTCTATCGGTCAGGCGGATTACCCCGAACTGCTGGCACATTGCGAAGATGCTCCCCTGGTGTTCTTCTACAAAGGGATACTGGACATCAACGCCTTTCCCGTCCGCCTCGCCGTTGTAGGCACCCGTCATGCCACACCCCGCTGCCAGGCAAAAGTGGAAACGATCCTGACAGAACTTTCCCGGTCAGGACACCGCCCCGCCATAGTCAGCGGATTGGCTTTCGGCATCGATGCGGCTGCGCACCGTGCCAGCCTGGCCAATAACCTGAAAACATACGCCGTATTGGGACATGGCCTGCACATGATCTATCCCGCATCACATAAAAAACTGGCAGAAAGGATTCTGGAAGCGGGAGGAGCATTGATTTCCGAATTTCCTTGCAACGCTAAAGTGCTACCGACCAATTTCCTGCAGCGCAACCGGATCATCGCAGGCATGAGCCAGGCCACTCTGGTAGCGGAATCGGCAGAAAAAGGAGGAGCAATGACAACTGCCCGGCTCGCCCTTTCCTATAACCGGGATGTCATGGCAATTCCCGGACGGCCGGACGACAAATGGTCCGCAGGATGCAATCGCCTGATTAAAGAAAATGTAGCGGCCCTGGTCGAAAACACCACAGATATAGCAAACATTCTGGGATTAAGCCAATTTCCCGGCACTCCCCGGCAAACCACACTCGACCTCTTCAGTCCGGACGACAACGAAACAGTGGTGCTCAAGCTACTTGCCGACAAAGGAAATATGCACATCGATAAAATAGCCGTCACCACCCACATCCCCGTAAATGAACTGTCCGCCTTATTTCTAAAACTGGAATTGGAAGGAAAGATCATAGCCTTACCGGGCAAAAACTATACCGTCGGTTAATCCAGATTACCAACCACCCGTTTTTTATTTCCGGCACGCTTCACCAATTCCTTTGCCTCGATGGCAATTTGCTGCCCGACAGGTTTCCCTTCACGGAAAGTCCGGACGATAAGCCGGGTAGCATTCCGGGGAATCGACAGTGGACGCACATATTTTGCTGAAAAAGTGTCGACATTTGTATTATCGAAAGTATAGTAAATATCCAAACCGTCGAGTTCGGTCGTAAGTTCGATCTCCACTTCCCCGGCTCCATTCCGGTAAGGGGTAATAATAGCATTATACATACTGCGGGCATAATTAATCCCAGCATTGTCCGCCCGTCCGAAATGGTCCTCTACCCGCCGGATAAAATCGTTCCAGTTCCGGGACTTTTCAGGCGACCACAACACCTCGGCCAATGCCCAGCCTCTGGGCCATGCCATATATTCCACATGACGGAAAGTGGGGATCGACTCTGCCCACAAATTCCCCTGTCCTCCCAAAATAAACGTGGAATCCACTCCCTGAGGAACAGGGCGGAACGCATACGAATCACTCAAACGGCACATAGAATAGGTGGCAGGCTCAACGGTGGGTTCTCCCTGATACAAATCCAAATAGCAATGGTTATTCGGAGTCATAATTACATGATGTCCCTGCTGTGCCGCCTGAATACCACCCTGCGTTCCCCGCCACGACATGACATTGGCTTCCGGCGCCAATCCTCCGTCATGGATTTCATCCCAACCCACCAGACGCTTTCCTTTTGCCTTTAAAATCTTTTCCATCCGGCGGATAAAATAACTTTGCAATTCATGCACATCCTTCAATCCTTCCTGTTTCATCCGCTCCCGGCATTTCGGGCACTTCATCCAAAACCCTTTAAAACACTCGTCTCCCCCCACATGAATATAAGGCGAAGGGAAAAGAGCCGCCACTTCCGAAAACACTTTTTCCAGATATTCGAACGTCTTATCATTTCCGGCACAAAGGCTATTTTCATCTATACCATAAAATTTGTTTCCCACGTTAATATATTCCGGAGCTTTAAAACAAGCCAATTCCGGATAGGCCACCAAAAAAGCCAGGCTGTGACCGGGCACATCGATTTCGGGCATAATCGTGATGTAGCGTTCACGGGCATATTCAACCACTTCCCGAATATCCTCCTGAGTGTAAAAACCACCGTAAGTAGTAGGTTCTCCGGGTTGCTGAGGTTCCCGGGTCCACCAGTCGCCCACCCGATCCGCACGCATAGCTCCTTTCCGCGTCAGTTCCGGCAATGATTTGATTTCAATACGCCATCCCTGATCATCGGTGAGGTGCCAATGAAACACATTCATCTTATATTCTGCTATCTCATCGATAAACTGCTTTACCTCCTCTTTATTGAAATAATGACGGCTGACATCGAGCATCATCCCACGCCAGCCAAACCGGGGAACATCTTTAACTTCCACACAGGGAACCGTCCACTCCACCTGCCCGGCCCTCTCCCGGCTTTTCACTTCGGGCGGCAACAATTGTAACAAAGACTGCACGCCATAAAACAATCCGGCAGGAGCTTCCGCAACGATCACAATTCCTTTTTTTCCTACGGAAAGCCTGTATCCTTCCTTTCCCAAGCCCTGATCTGCCAACAACTCCAAACGCACGGGCGTTTTACCGGATGCCACAGGAGTGAAGCTAATACCCGATGCAGGTTCTATTTTATGATTCAGATACCGGACAATCCCCTTTAATTCATCATTAAAAGGGACACAGGCCACCTTACCACCACGCAATAGATATTCACCCTCTCCCGGCACCACACTGGAAGGCACGGGAATAATACTCACCTGCCGTTCCCCGGCCAGCAAGCTAAAAGAAAAAAATACAGATACCCAAAAGGTTATCAAACACTTACCTGATAATTTCATAACCAACAACGCATTTTATAATTTGTTTTCAAATATACTATTTTCTGAATAAAAAGAAGATACCCGTTTTCAATAGGAATAACCGTTTCCGGATTATTTATTTTTCACCCCGGAAAAACTTACAGATTATCAATTAAAGCCATTTTTCAATAACAATTCAAAAGCAAAATCGACATTTATTAGCATAAAATTGACTTCAAAAACTTTTACCATAAAAAATAAATAAATAAATTTGAGAACCGAAAACGTTTGAAGCACATTTTTTGACTAAACAACATACATCATGAAACCGGAAATTACAGCATTCATGGACGCCTTGAAGGCAAGGACAATTGGTGAATCAGAATTTCATCAGGCAGTAGAAGAAGTTATCGAAACCGTATGGGATACCTACCAATCGAATCCCAAATACAAAGCCAATAAAATCCTCGAAAAAATGGTAGAACCTGAAAGAGTAATTATTTTCCGTGTTCCCTGGGTCGACGACAAAGGAGAAGTACAGATCAACCGGGGCTACCGCGTACAATTCAACAGCGCACTCGGCCCTTACAAAGGAGGCCTGCGTTTCCACCCCTCGGTTACTTTAGGCGGATTGAAATTCTTAGGATTCGAACAAATCTTTAAAAACTCCCTGACCACCCTTCCGATGGGAGGTGGAAAAGGAGGAGCGGATTTTAACCCCAAAGGAAAATCGGATAATGAAGTGATGCGTTTCTGCCAAAGTTTTATGACGGAACTTTGCAAACACATCGGCCCGGACACAGATGTTCCGGCAGGAGACATCGGCGTGGGAGGCAGGGAAATAGGTTACCTGTTCGGACAATATAAAAGGATATGCAATGAATTCACCGGGGTACTGACCGGAAAAGCTCGGGAATTCGGCGGTTCGAGGATACGCCCCGAAGCCACCGGATACGGAGCAGTTTATTTCGCACAACACATGCTGAAAGAAAAAGGCGACGACATCAAAGGAAAGACCGTAACCTTATCGGGTTTTGGGAATGTGGCCTGGGGTGCAGCAGAGAAATTAATACAATTAGGAGCTAAAGTAGTCACCATCTCCGGCCCGGACGGATACATTTACGACGAACAGGGATTGACACAGGAAGGGGTGGATTATATGCTCGAACTCCGGGCAAGCAACAATGATATTGTCGCACCTTACGCAGAAAAATTCGGAACGAAATTCATTCCCGGACGCAGACCCTGGGAGGTGAAATGCGACATCGCCTTCCCCTGTGCGATACAAAACGAGCTGAACGAAACGGATGCCAGACAATTGGTGGCAAACGGATGCCGGATGGTGGTGGAAACCTCCAACATGGGATGTACCGCCGAAGCGGTGAAATATCTGAATGACCACATTGCCTTTGCACCGGGGAAAGCCGCCAATGCGGGAGGAGTTGCCGTATCGGGGCTCGAAATGAGCCAAAACTCCATGCGTTACAGCTGGACAGCCGAAGAGGTGGATGCAAAACTGTCGCATATCATGAAAGAAATACACGACACCTGCGTGAAATACGGAAAAACAGGCGACAAGATCGACTATGTAAAAGGAGCCAATATCGGAGGCTTTATCAAAGTTGCCGAAGCCATGTGTGCTCAAGGGCATGTGTAAACGGTCTTAAAACAGTTCGACATATAAACCCTGCGAAGGTTGTCTTCGCAGGGTTTGTTTTTATTTATTCTGTCCATTCCCGGATAAAGAATTATAGGCAGCCAGAATAAAACGCAACACACTTTCTTTTCCGGGCATACGCCTGCCTTTACCCACCCCAAAGACCATCCTTCGATTTTTCCACAAAAGCTCATGCCCGCATTGCTTATCGTTCAACTTTTTTATTATCTTCGTTCCAGAAAACAGCGAAACAAATTCATAAAGGCTTTCAATTGCCAGAATGACCATTATAAACATGCTGAATATGTTTATCGATACACATTCACATATCTATGAAGAAGAGTTCCGGGAGGACCGGGATGCCACCGTGCAACGCGCCCTGGAAGCAAATGTAAAACGCATCGTTCTGCCCGACATCGACAGGGAATCACGCGGACGAATGTTAGCACTGGAAAGTCAATACCCCGACGTGATGTTTCCGCTGGTAGGACTTCACCCCACTTCCGTCCACGAAAAAAACTACCGGGAAGAGCTGGCAGAAGTAGAAAAACAATTAGGTACACACACGTTCTATGGGATCGGCGAATGTGGTATCGACCTTTACTGGGATAAAAGCACTTACAAAGAACAAATCAAAGCATTCGAACACCAATTGGGGCTGGCTAAAGACATGAACCTCCCCATAATCATCCATTCCAGAGAAGCGCTCCCCGAAATATTCCGGGTACTAAAAAACCACCCCTACATAAAAGGCATACTGCACTGTTTTCCCGGCAATGAAGAAGAGGCCGTTTTAGCCTGTGAAATGGGCTTTTTATTAGGCATCGGCGGAGTAGTGACCTTCAAAAACAGCCTGATGGCAAAAGCCGTACAAAAAGTAGGCGTAGAACACCTGGTGCTGGAAACCGACTCGCCTTATCTGGCGCCCGTTCCCTTCCGGGGTAAACGGAATGAAAGCAGCTACATTCCCCTGATTGCAGCAAAGGTTGCAGAACTGACAGGAGAAGACATAAAAAAAATAGAGGCGGTAACCACACAAAATGCCATGAATTTATTTAATTTGCACACCGAAAACAGTGAAGGAAATTGATGTTTTTCCGGTTATCTAAAATAAATTTCCCGGCAGTTTAACACGACCAAAGACAAATGGAGAAATCCGTATTAATCATATACACAGGGGGAACAATCGGCATGGTGAACGATCCGGGAACCGGGGCACTGTGTCCGTTCAACTTCGAACAAATCGCCAAAGCCGTTCCTGAAATTAAAGAATTCGGCTTCACGATCGACAGCTACACCCTGCCGGATATTATCGATTCGTCGGATCTGAAACCCGATCTTTGGGAAAACCTCTGCCGGATCATTACGGAAAATTATGAGAAATACTGCGGTTTTGTCATTCTGCACGGGACGGATACAATGGCTTATTCGGCATCGGCCCTGAGTTTTATGCTGAACAACCTGACCAAACCGGTTATTTTCACAGGGTCACAGCTTCCCATCGGCACCATCCGCACCGACGGACGTGAAAACCTGATCGCAGCCCTCGAAATTGCAGCAGCCTATCTGGAAGACAAAGCCATTGTTCCGGAAGTTTGCATCTTATTCGGGGATAAATTATTCCGGGGCAACAGGACAACCAAAGTCAATGCGGAAAGCTTCGACGCCTTCCAATCGTTCAACTATCCGCCACTGGCAGAAATCGGCATTCATATACATTATAATTATGGGGCAATCGATTACACGCCCCGTACCGGGGAGCTATCCGTTTTCACCCCGATGAACACCGGAATCGCAATCCTGCAACTATTTCCCGGCCTGCGTCCGGAAATAATCGAAGCAATTGTAAAGACTCCGGGCATAAAAGGGGTTATTTTGGAGACTTACGGCTCTGGAAATGCGCCTACGGACAAAGTGTTTCTGGCCAAAATAAAGGAAGCGGCGAACAACGGAATCATTATTTACAATGTCACCCAATGCCTGGGTGGTACGGTGGAGATGGGGAGGTATGAAACCAGCCGGAAATTATTAAAATACGGTGTGTCAAGTGGATATGACATCACGATGGAAGCGGCGATCTGTAAAATGATGCACCTATTAGCCAAATACGAAGACTCTAACGAAATAAAAAAATACTTAAATTCATCTATTAAGGGAGAAATTAGTGTCAATCATATTGGGTTTTAACATTTTTTTTGTACCTTGCCGCGTCTTTTGGTGGGTACAGAATAAAATGCCACACAAAGGTTTGCATAAGGAGAGCGTAGAAAACGAGAGTTAAATTTTAATTATTAATAAACTAAAAATCAGTTAAATTGATCATGAGAAAATTATTTGCACTAATAGCAGTTTTAGGTATGCTTACTATTGGAGCATCAAAACTAATGGCTCAGGAAGAAGAAACAACTGCAGCTGCTGCCGAGACAACACAGACAGCAACTTCTTTCAGCGATGATGAAGAAATTGAGAGCACAACTTTACATGCAGCTATCAAACAAAAATTCATCGAAGGTGGAGCCGGATTTATGGCAGCTGTTGTATTGTGTTTGATTTTCGGTTTGGCAATCGCTATCGAAAGAGTGATCTACCTGAACCTTTCTGACACAAATACAAAAAAATTCATCACAGGCTTTGAAGATGCATTGACCAACGGCGGACTGGAAGCAGCAAAAGATTTTTGCCGTAACACCAGAGGTCCGGTTGCAAGTATTTTCTACCAGGGACTTTCCCGTTACGATCAAGGTATCGACATGGTTGAAAAATCAGTTGTATCTTACGGATCTGTACAGATGGGACTTTTGGAAAAAGGATTGACCTGGATCGGATTGTTCATCGCTCTGGCTCCTATGTTGGGATTCCTTGGAACTGTAATCGGTATGATCGAGGCTTTCGATAACATCCAGGCAGCAGGAGATATGAGCCCGGCATTGGTTGCAGGAGGTATTAAAGTGGCTTTGATTACAACTGTAGGTGGTTTGATCGTAGCTATGATTCTGCAGGTATTCTATAACTATTGTATCGCAAAAGTAGAAGGCATTGTAAACAACATGGAAGATGCTTCTGTAAGCTTATTGGATATTTTGGTGAAATACGAACAAAAAAACAAATAAACCATGGATAGCAAAAAAATATTAAACATTGTCACCATTGCAATGTTCGTTATTACTGCGGTGTTGTTAGGTTTGTTCATGTTCGGAGGAAGTGTACCAAACCAACAATATGATACCCCGGTATATACGGCAACATTCCTGAACTGGGCATATGTTCTGTTCGGCATTGCAATCGTTGTGGCTTTGATATTCCCAATTGCCCGCTTATTCACCCGCCCGAAACAGGCGATGAAAAGTTTTATCGGGTTGGCCGTAGTTGTTGTAATAATTCTGATTGCTTATGCTTTGTCAGACGGAACTCCGATGAAAATTACGGGATACACCGGACCGGATAACGTTCCTTCTATGTTGAAGTTTTCAGATACCATATTAATTACAATGTATATTCTGTTCGGTGGCGCATTCTTAGCAATCGCAGGTTCAGAAATCTATAGAAAAATAAAATAACTATTTCTTTGAGAATAGGTAAAAAACAAGAATATGGCAAAAAAAACACCAGAAATTAATGCCACCTCAACTGCCGACATCGCGTTCTTGTTGCTCGTGTTCTTTCTGGCTACCACAACGATGAATGTGGATTCCGGTATCTACAGAAAACTCCCGCCTTATCAGCCGGACAATGTGGAAGCACCGAAAGTCGCAAGCAGAAATGTCTTGAGAATATTGGTAAACAGAGACGATCTTTTGTCTGTGAACGACGAAATTACCGACGTTTCCACTCTCAAAGACAGAACCAAAGAATTCATTCTGAATCCGAGCAACAGTGATGACCTGCCTCAAAAGGATTTGAAAGAAATACCTTTCTTCGGTAAAGCCGAAGTATCTAAAGGTATTATTTCGCTCCAAAGCGACAAGGGAACATCCTACCGGATGTATGTAGCAGTACAAGACCAATTGACGGCGGCTTTCAATGAAATGAGAAATATGAAATCCAATGAAAAATGGGGTAAGAATTACGACGAACTCGATGAAGACCAACAGGAAGCGATTCGTTTGTTACTCCCTACCCAGATTTCAGAGGCTGAACCTAAAAACGTGAAAAAATAATGGGAAAATTTAAGAAAGACGGTAAAAGAGAAGTACCCGCTATTTCGACGGCTTCTTTGCCTGACATTGTGTTCATGTTGCTGTTCTTCTTTATGGTGAGTACCACGATGCGCGAAGTGACTTTGATGATCCAAAATAACATGCCGGAAGCAACTCAGGCAGTGAAATTGGAAAAAAAATCATTAGTCAGCAGTATTTACGTAGGTAAACCGACACCTCAATACCAGGGCGCTTACGGTACAGAACCAAGAATTCAGCTCAATGACAGTTTCGCTACATTGCAAGATATAGCTGCTTTCGTTGCCTCAGAGCAGGACTCCCGCAAAGAGGAAGACCGAAACAGCATTATCAACAATTTGAAAGTACAGGAAGAAGTGACGATGGGTATTGTTACTGACATCAAACAAGAATTGCGAAAAGCAAACTCCCTGAAAATCAACTACGGTAGTAGAAAGAAAATCAAATAAAGAAAAAAGGAGGACAAAATCCTCCTTTTTCTTTAAAATTTGCTACTTTTGTAGCGCAAAACGGTTCCGTAGTTCAATGGATAGAATGAAGGATTCCGGTTCCTTTGATTGGGGTTCGAGTCCCCACGGGATCACAAAGAGGTAAGACAAAACCTCGCCAATTTGAGTCAAAGCTTTCTAAACTAATGTTTTAGAAAGCTTTTTTCTTTTCCGGCAAGTCAAGCCGAAGACACAAAAAAGCCACTTTAGGACACAAAATCGTTACTTATTCGTTACGGTAAATTACGAAAACAGAATCGTAACATTTTAACATCAAGTCATTGATTTGGCGTTGTTTGACTTTCAGATGTCTGCTCTTGTTTCGAGAAACCAAAATAGTTTTACGAACAAAAAAAGACAGTATGAAAAGTACATTTAAGATTCTATTCTATCTCAAAAAGAATGAACCGAAAAAAAACGGGAACGTAACGATCATGCTACGGGTGACCGTAGATGGCTCAAACACTCAATTCAGTAGCAAAATAGACATTCACCCCAATGATTGGGACATATCCAAAGGACAAGCAAAAACAGGTAAAGGTTATAATACCAAAAATTCCGAATTAAACCGCTTATTAGATAATATGCGTGCGGAACTCACCGTACATTATAATCGTCTAATGAACACCAAAGGCTATGCCCTCCCCGAACAAATCCGTAACGCCTTCTTAGGATTAGAAGAAAAAGAAAAAACATTAATTGCTTACTTCACCCAATTTAACGAACAGTATAAACAAAAAGTAGGAATTACTGTTACACAAAGGACTTATACTCGATACGAACTCACCAAACAACGACTGATTGAGTTTATGCAAGAGAAATATCATGTAACAGACAAGCAAGTCCGGGAGATCAATACTATTTTCATCGAAAATTTTTACCTCTATTTGCGGAATACCTCCCAAATAGCAAATAATACCGCCATGAAATTTGTCCAGCGTTTTCGGACTGTCCTAAACTACGCTAAAAACACAGGACTTGACTTTATTGATCCTTTTGCTAATTATAGATTCAACTTCGAAAAGGTTGATCGTGGATATCTTGAACAGGCAGAAATCGACCACATACACAATAAAAAGTTTGCTTCAAAACGTCTGGAACAAGTACGGGATATGTTTATTTTTAGTTGTTATACGGGATTATCCTATATTGATTTATGTAATCTTACACCAGACAATATCCGAACCGGATTTGATGGTAAACTCTGGATAATGACCAAACGAGAGAAAACAGGAGTTGATTCAAACATTCCCTTGCTTGAAATTCCCCGTCAAATATTGACAAAATATGAAGGACGTACAAAAAATGGGAAGCTACTTCCTGTAATCAGCAATCAAAAGATGAATGATTATCTAAGCGAAATAGCGCAAGCATGTGAGATAAACAAAAGGATAACCTTTCACCTCGCACGCCATACGTTCGCTACAGAAATATGTTTAACACAAGGTGTACCCATAGAAAGCGTATCTAAAATGTTAGGACATAGTAACATTCAAACAACCCAGATATACGCCCGTGTTGTTGACCGGAAAGTCAGCCACGACATGAACGTATTAGAACGTAAAATCAACAGTCGTAAACAACAAACCGTATTAGCAAACTTATAAGCACAATATCATGGAAACAGGTAAAATAGAAATACAGTTTAAAGAAAATACCAATAAACTTTCAGTACATATACAATTATCCGAGGACGGAACAGTGTGGCTTACCAAACACCAGATAGCCGACCTTTTCGACGTATATATCCAAACCGTAACGGCTGGATTGAAAACCATCTTTCAGAAAGAACTCTTACTGCAAGAACAGGTAACTAAAATCCATCGATTCACCAATGAGCAGGGTAGAGAATGCCAAACGGAACTCTATAACTTAGAAGTCATCATTACTTTAGGTTTCTACATGAAAGGAGGAGTTTGTCTGTCATTCCGGGAATGGATACATGAACGGGTAAAATCTCCCATAGCTTACCATCCAAATCCGCCCATCCTAATACAATTCGGGCAAACCTTAATCTGGTAGGAATTAAAAAACCGAGGTTATCCGATAAAGAATAACTTCGGTTTTTAATTATTTGTAAAATGAACAAAGTCTTTCACAAGCCTGTTCGGGGAGATTTCCTGAGCCTGATTGAAGGGCTCCGAAACTCCCCGACCTCGCTCAAAATCATTGAAAAAGTCAGAATAACTCTAACGAGTTATTTCCGGCTTTTCCAACAATTTCCTTTCCACCCACAGAGCAAAGTATCCGCTTCGTAGCAAACCCCTTATTCCCTGGCTGCTCTTAGGAACTTACCCAGCTTATCATACAACACCTTTAACTCATGGAATGACAATTCCGGCAATTCCAATTCATTAACACCAACAAAATAAGTGATTTTGGCTTGTTCATCATCACATTGAGTAATATACTTTGTAATTAAGGGTACTGCTTTCATTACAGGTTGTTTAGAACTTTTGCAAATGCAGAATAAACCATTCGATGTAACATCTTCAATATCACAAACCTCTTCCTTTTCCTCAAACTTTCCGAGGAATGCAAGAATCGTAAGTGCTACCCGCTTTAGTTGCTGTGTCCCCATACATTGCAGATTACTGTCAAAAGTTTCCACACCGTAATCTATAAAGAAGTTTTCATCATGGGAATAACGACTAACCGTCTTACTCATCTCTACAGGAAAGATACCATAAGTATCCGCTTTACAATCAGACGGATTATCTTCCCGTTCGATAAAACTCCTGATCGTATCATGGAGTTCTTGCAGTTGCCTATAGGAAATACCATAAATAAAACCTTCTCTATAAGATAAACAGTATTCTGTTTCTTCCCTGATTGTAGTTTGTCCTGAACCTTTATTCTTTGCTACCATAACAGGAAGATTAAAGGATTTGAGAATCGTTTTCTGTTGGTTCTGTTACAACCTCATTCTTTTTTGCTTCTTCCATTAGCTTTTCAAGGTCAGTAATTTGTTGGTTATAGAATCCTGCCATGTTGTTAATCAATCGACCAGATTGTGACAAGTAGGCCACGCAGGACATCAAATCAGTAGTTAGTTTGGCCGTTTTACACCGACAATCAGACCCTTCTACCCGTTGCAGATACAATACGAATCCATAATGCAGGATAGGAATATACCTGTCCCAGGGAAGTTCCAGACGTGTCAGGAGTGTTTTCATACATTTGGATTGGTTCAGAAGATACTGACGGTAGTCTTCTACATTCCGTTTGCTGAATTCTTCCTGAATTCGTTCAGATTGTTCTTTGAAATACTCTTCATTTAATACCTTGATTTCTTCACTCTGAACCTGATGAACTGCCTGTTGTGAACTTGTAGTGTCAGCAACGGGTACATTGTTTTCTTTTTCACTCATAATAGCAATGTTTAAAAGTAGGCAGAAAAGAAAAAACGGCTCTGCCTTTCCCGTTGCTCGACACTTCAGGGAAGCCGGGGGCACATTAATGCTCCCCACGGGGGTACAGAGCCGAATATCGGCAAAAGCAGCAGGCATAAAAATGCCTGCCACACAATGAAGCAGGTACACTACTTCCCTTTTAAGTATCGAGCACCACAAATATACAACAATTTTTGATTTATTATGATTAGGTGGTATTATTCCTTAACTCAAAAAATATCTTTTTGAAAATCAATGAATTATTTGTCGTGCTGTCGTATTGACGTACATACGACAACAAAACAGTAAACCTATGAATAAGTAAATCTTTAACTTATTAAAAAAGCAGATATGTGAATCATTTGAACATGAATTGAATCAATAGTTATTTTCATACTTATGTCAATATAAATCTCAATTTTATTGGTAGGTGTCAGATCAAAATGTGGTTTATAACTATTTCTAAGATTTTCTTCTTAAATGGTTTTAAGTGGCAACTTCTGACTCCGCTATATATACTAATTAATCCTCTTTTCTGAGATAGCTTTGCCACAAACAGATAAAAGTCAGATGAAGGACTTTCGTCCCATTTATTGATAATTTACTGAATCCGTTCAACAACAGATTTTTATGTTCGCCAGAACATAGCATCCTAAGTTAATATGCAAGTAAAATGAAGAAAAAATGATGATTGATAAACACAAACTACACTTA
>OBYR01000167.1_pt1 | contig 73973 bp, 69 predicted proteins | sample 1495491 | NCBI WGS metagenome assembly OBYR01 (sample SAMEA2580206, study PRJEB22360) | human gut metagenome | biome: human gut; feature: human-associated habitat; material: faeces | place: Denmark | collected 2008/2010 | reverse complement strand
TATATATTAATATTATATTTATGTTAAATACAGCAACTTGAAATGTGGAGACTGCGTTTCTTCGGGAAGAAAATTGAATGAAATGAGGTCGGGCATAACAATAGTTTCACATAGCGGTATATCCTCCGGGAGAAGATCAAATGATAAATATATTTTGTATGTTTTTCTGTTTATCCTGCCATTTACATGTATCTCTTGCCTTAAAGAAAAGAATAGCAGTGACTGTCCGGTTGTTTACCGGGTGGCACTGGGAGTGAAGGATAAAAACTATGATAATGCCGGGGAGATTCCGGGATGGTCGTTGAAGAACGAACGGTTACCGTTCAAGGTTTATGTTTCAACCTTAATGTATTATTTACGGAATGAGGAAACGGGAACAATTGTGCAAAATGTTCCGGTGTATTCTGTGGTGAATGACGAGGGACAACAAGAATTGAATTTTTCGGGAATTCCAACGGGACGCTATGTTTTGAGCGTTTTTGGGAATAATGGACAAGCTGCGTCAGATCGCGACGGGAGGTTTTTTTATGATTTGCATCCTGCCGGAACAGAGGGGACGGATACTTATTTGCTGTCCGATACCATTGACCTGATTCCGGGTAACTCGCCGCCTTATGTGGAGTTACAGCGCACAAAGGGGATTTTTTATCTTTCCCTGGAAAATTTACCGGATTCCGTAGATTGGATAGAAGGCCGGGTAACCGGGATTTATCGGAATGTAGATCAAAACCGGGAATATGATGGTGAAACCGTTGTTATAAAAACGTTTCCCGGTGATTTCTTATCTTCTGCCAGCCTGTTGATGAATCTTGCTCCGACTGTCGCCGGAAAAACTTCCGTCGTACGTTTGGCTTTATATGCCCGGGGAGCGGATTCGCCTTTTTTATTTATTCCTGATTTTAACGTGACTGTAAAACGAAACGAGGTGACGGCGTTCAAGTTGGATTTTAAACCGGGCGGTGGGATAGAAGTGTGGACCGGTGTGGGAGGGACATGGACAAAGCTTCATGATATGGATATTACGATGATATGATTAAACTAAATTGGATGAAAACTATGAGAAAAATTATTTTGCTGGCAGTTGTGAGTATGATGATATTTGGCTGCTCGAATGAGAAAGACAGTTTGCCGGCTCCTGAGAACGGGCAGATGTTCGAATTGTTTGCGGTGAATGAGCCGACAGACGGAGTTTTGGCGCGTAATCGGCCATTATATAGCCAGGAGGCGATACAGGAGGTGGAGAGAGTGAATATTTATGTGTTTCAGAATAGTGGATCTGACTATGTTTATCTGAAAACGTATAATGTTCCGGGTTGGACCAAAGGCAGTACCTTTATGCGTTTTACCGTGCCCGATAATGATAAGTTGTCTGCCGGAGATTATGAGTTTTTGGTGGTGGGACAAGAAGCCACCGATAATTATACGCTGACGGCTCCTGCTGTCGGGGTAACAAAAATCGGGGATATGGTGGCGACCATTACAGCACCGGGAAATGAGTCGGAAATTTTTGCCGGATTACAAGCGGCTATGGTCACATCGGAAGGGGTGCGGGTCAGTATGCAAATGACCCGCAAGGTTGCCGGAGTATTGGGGTATTTTAAAAATGTTCCTGCTAACTTGAATAATACAACGGTGAAGTATTTACGCCTCATTGTTTCTAATGCAGACACTCAGGTGGGTTTAGCCAATGGTGTCGGGATGAATCCAACTGGTTCGGCTTTTCGTATCATCGATGCGGACTTGTCCGGTCAATCCGTAACCTCGACAGGGGTTTATTCCGGGAACGACCTGACGGCACAGGGAGTGGTGAAGTTGGCTAATTCCCAGCTTTACGGTAGATTTTTGTTGCCTGTCGGGACTGTAACGATGACTTTAGGGTTGTATGACGCTAACAATAATCCTTTAAAAACATGGACTGTTGTTGATGGAGCAAGTTCTACACTGAATATTACTGCCAATCATTTTTATTCATTGGGTAGAAAAGTCAACAAAGGTGACACTACCGGAGGTGGTACGCCTGATACCGGGGACGATGATTCTGCCGTAGATTTATTAAAAGACCAGGTTATTGTCCTTTCGATCGATCCGAGTTGGAACACAATTCATAATTTAGTAATACAATAAGTTGGACATTCGGATTCCGGAATACTCTTTCTGAAGTATTCCGGAAATTTTTACCTTGAAACGGTTGGGGTGGATGATATTGTGTTTATGGAGATATATTAATATTCAAAGTATGAAAAAAGCGATACGATGTATGGGGGTATTGGGAATCACAGTCATGTTTTTATTTGCCTGTTCCCAGCCGGAGATTCCGGAATTGCTGGCGGATGATCTTGTTCCGATCGAGATCACCGTAGGAAGAGCCGCTGCTCTCGGAGAATTGTCCGGAACGAGAAGTGCTGCTTCTCCGGTAAACAGAATATTAGTATTGCCTTTTCAGAAGATAAATACAGCTTTACCGGATAACCGGGCCGATAATTTTGTTCCGGCCTGGAATTTTGCACACCAGTGGGAGGTGAGTGCTTTTCCGGTGTCGTCCCTTACGCTTGGCTTGGCTAAATCTTTTACATATAAAGTTTTGGTGATCGGTTATAGGCAGAGTGATTATGATTATTATTCTCCCAATAGTATTTCTAATTTGGTCGAGCTGGCTACGCAGCCAAGTCCCGCAAGTCTGGCGAATTTTTTATTTGCGCCGAAATCTTCCGTACAGGTACCTGAATTTTTCACTTGCTTTTTAACGGCTTCGCAAAACGGCGCTTCGATCGGGACGGTGTTTACGCCGGGAGAAACTACGAACATCAGCCTGAGCGGACAGTTGAAACGGTTTGTCAGCAGTTTAAACGTTTCGGTTACCAATGTTCCGGGATATGTGAAATCTATGACTTTAACGGCAGAGAAATTAGTGAAATCCGTACAGGTAAACGATACGCTGGCTGTTGCTGTCCAGACTTCGGACAGTCCGGATAGCCGGGTGATCGGGAAACTTATTCCTGTATCCGGGGGGGTAACTTTTACGACAATATTACTTCCGACATTGAATGCGAATAAATCGAAATATTACCTGATTGTGGAATATGATTCGACGACGGAAACTTATACGATCAATGTTCCCGATTCGGAGGTTTCGGTGGGGAATAGTGTTATTTTATTACCGAACGGAACGGTGAATATTACCGGTGATTATAGCCGGATTAATATCGGCTTTGAAATCAGCAGGACAATCAATCTGGATGATGATGCCTGGGATGGTATAAATTAATTAATAACAAGGAGCATGAAACTTTATTATATATATGGGCTGTTGGCTTTATTTGTGCTGGCCGGATGCGATAAATCTGCCGATGAGGAAAACTTTTCACCTCCTTTGCAATATCCCGAAGAATCGGGACAGGCTGTGCCGGAAGATTGTTTTGTTGTTTCTTTCTCGAACGGTTTGCCGGAAACCCGTGCCGCGGTGAGCGGGAGTGACAACCGGGTACAGCACGTTCGTTACATTGTATATAAATCTACGGGAGAATTTGTGAAAACCAGAGTCATTTTAGCACCCGGAACAACTGCCGTATGGCCTTTGGGTGTGGTGCGCGATACTCTTCCGCGCGGTTCATATATAGCCGTTTTCTTGGGAAATGTGGAAAAATCTCTTTTCCCTTATGCTATTCCGGGTTCTTCCGTGAATTATAGTGAAGTATTACAGAATTATACCGTAAATTATAGCAGTGCCCGGATTCTTCTTCCGCCTGCGGAGTTTACAAGTCGTACGGAGTATTATTTAGCGAAAGCGAATTTTAGTGATACGAATCCTAATCCGTCGATTTTATTGCAACGTATCATTGGGTTTGAAAATGTCCACCGGAACCTGGTTGATGCCCAAACGGCCTTGAATCAGCTGGTGAATAATATTGTGACTCAGGTGGGTTACCGGAATATTTTGCAAACGACAGCCCGGGGATTACTGACAAGTCAGATTAAAACGGTTGTGGGACAAAATGTTTCGGGCATCGTGCTCAATGCGCTGGGAGGCATTGATGCGGTGGTTAATCCTATTGTTGAAAAATTAGTTCAGCCTGTAACGGATGCGTTGTATACTCTTTTTTTACAAAAGTTAGTCGATCAGATCGGGACAGCGTTGGCTGCAAACGAAAATCAGGAAGGTTTGTTGGGAGTGCTGGGGGCTTTATTGAATCCGTGGGAGTCTCTGGATGCTTATTCGGCGATTGTGAGTATTAAAGATTTTCCCAAATCCATTGATTTTAATTTAACGGTTCAGTCGAAATATACCGGAGTGAATCAGTTCCGGTATGATTTTTCTTCCGATCAGTTTCTGTCCCAAAAATGCCTTTATATAAAAGGTTTTTCAGGGCTGTTCGATATACAGAAAATTCATGTGGTTAAACAGGGGCTGGTCAGTGGGTTGTTGTGGAACGGAGTGATCGATAATTCATTGATTCTGGACGGTGTTTTCGTAGATGTCACCGATTCTCTTTCTTATACGCCGGGGGTTAACAGAAGGTATAAAGCCGATTATTCTTTTTTGGATCTTGGATTGAAATCTTATACCCAGCAGACCGATGGTAACCATTCGTTGTCGGTTAGCGTACAGTTAGGACAGATTGCTAATATCGACGGAATATTGGGCGGAATTCCGATTTTGGGAACAATCCTGAATTTAGTTTTGAGTCCGATTAAAAACATTACGATTACTACACCTTTGAATTTACCGTTGTTGGGAGTGGATAATCTGTCATTGACCGGGAGCTGGAATACCCCGACAGCCTATTAGTTATATTAAAATATTGCCGCTTTATGAAGAGTGTTTGGATCACAGTGCTATTATTGTTCGCTATGACAGCGTTCGGGCAGGATTTTGCTTTAAAAACGAATGTCGCTTATTGGGCGACGACGACTCTGAACCTGGGAGCGGAGGTAGGAATTGCTCCGAAAATGACGATAGACCTGACGGGTACATATAATCCCTTCACGTTTCATGATAACAAGAAGATCATGAACTGGACGATTCAGCCGGAATGGCGTTTCTGGACCTGCCAGCGTTTTGCAGGGCACTTTTTCGGATTGCATGGTCATTATGGTAAATATAACGGTGGTTTGAAAAAATACCGTTATGACGGTTGGCTGGCTGGAGCGGGTGTTTCTTACGGGTACCAGTGGATTATCGGTAAACATTGGAATTTGGAAACAGAGATCGGATTGGGGTATGCTTATCTGAGCTTCGATAAATATATACGGAATAAATGCGGAAGGTTTGTGGAGTCCGACCATAAAAACTATGTAGGTCCGACGAAGTTAAGTGTTAGTTTTATGTATTTTTTCCGGTAGTATGGAATCAGGGATTTAAAACGATATGATATGAAGCGTATATATTGTATAGTATGTATTTGTTTTTTGATATTGCAAGCTTGTGGCGGATTGAAAAGGGTGGAAAAGAAACCGCAATTGACGACAATACCGGAAAAACTTTTTTTAGCTGTGGATACGAAAGCCGATCCGTATGTGATTCCGGTGAATTATACGTTGCATATTCCCCGCGGATATGTGCCATCCTGTGCCCGTCTGGTTTATTCTCCCCGCCTGGTTGCACCCGGGCATGAATATTTGCTGACTCCATTGGTGGTTACCGGGAAAAATTATGACCGTATGGAGATCCGGAAGCAAACGCTTGACAATAAAGAGCCCGATTATCCGGAGGCTTTGGAAGTAGTGACTCATGGGGACAGTATAGGTATCGGATTGGGAGAGCGGATTCCGTTTGAATTATGGATGCCGAATGCAAAGTTGGAAGCTAAAATCATGTTGGAGGCTTGTGGGCAGCAAACGTTACTATATACTCAGGAACTTGCCGGAGGGGTATTTTATATGCCTGTGATGCCGGGACCGGTTTTGGTGAAGTATGTCGAGAAGGAAGTGAAGAAAAAGGAGATGGGGAGTGCTTATTTTTATTATCCTGTGAATGATTTCAGGATAGATCCGACCTTATATAATAATCAACAACAACTCGATTCGATGTTATCGCTGATGCATCGTGTCCTGACCGATACTTCCGCCCGTGTCAGCCAGATTGTCATTACCGGAATGTGTTCACCGGAGGGTACTTTGGCCTATAACGAAGAGCTGGCGAGGCTGAGGGCCGGGTTTGTTCGTAATTACCTGATTCGATATGAAGATATTTCCCCCGATTTGGTGGAAACGAAATTTGTGACGGAAGATTGGGAAGGGTTAGCTGGTTTAATAGAAAATTCTTCACTGCCGAATAAAGAGGCGCTTTTGAATACGATTCACGATGTCGGTAATCCGGGGCAGCGGGAAGCGGATTTACGTAAATTTCCACAATTTAATTACATCAAAACCCATTTTTTCCCGCAATTGCGTAAAGTGGTTTACGAGATTTATTATACAATAAAAGAAAAGGTAGTGGAAGTTGAGCCGGAATAGATTTGTAAAAACAGAACATAGATTATTTTATTTTACGGACGATTATACAGGAAAGAGAAAAGCTTTGTAAAGCAGGTCGTTTTAGAGGATTTTACGGCTTTATTGTTATTATTTTTTCATAACTTGCTGAACGATATGTGCATGATATTGTGAAAATATAACACTTTATAATAATGAATGTTACGTTAAAGATTGAGGAGGCCAGTTGTATCAAATGTGGCAGATGTGTGCGGGTGTGCCCGTCGAAAATTTTCCGTCAGGAAGCTGCCGGAAAGGCAGTGGAGATACATAATGTGAAATCCTGCATCGTATGCGGGCATTGTGTTGCGGCCTGCCCTACGGCTTCGGTGCTTCATTCTGAATTTCCGGAAGAAAAAGTGCATCCTGTTGATCGGAAATCTTTGCCTACACCTGAACAAATGATGCTTTTGTGTAAGGCCAGGCGTTCGAACCGGGCTTTTTCGCGGGCTTCGGTTCCCCCGGAATTGCTGGAACAAATCTTGGAGGCTGCCCACCGGGCACCTACGGCAAGCAATCGGCAGAATGTCGGGTTCACATTGGTGACAAATCCTGAAAAATTACGGCAGGTGAGTGATTTTACAATCGGGGTATTTGCTTCTATTGTTAAAAGGTTGAGTAATCCGGTTGTGAAGCTTATCGTGAAACCTATCGCCCCGGAATTATATGACTATTTACCTGTATTCAACCGTTTAATTTCCGAATATGCAAAGGGGAATGATTTGATCTTGCGGAATGCAACCGCATTGATCCTGATCCATACTCCGGGAAATAGCCGTTTCGGTTGCCAGGATGCTAATTTGGCTTATCAAAACGGTTCTCTTATGGCTGAAAGCCTGGGAGTAAGCCAATTTTATACCGGATTTGTTTGCTCGGCAATTCATCAGGATAAACAGGGAAAACTGGCTAAAATTTTAGGAATACAAGGAAAAATCCATGCCGGAATGGCTTTGGGAATGCCGGCTTTTGAGTTTCCGAATTATATCGATAAAAAGGATATAGAAGTGAACCGGATGTAAAGGATTGTATAGATTATATCCCTGAAAATGTATTGTCCCCGCCGATTCTATTCGTTTGAATGAGTTGGCGGGGATATTTGTGACAGGTCGATGTAAACCTCTAAAGATAAAGGTTGTTTTATGAATAAATTCCGGGGCAAGGTTTTCTTTTTAGCTTTTCATCCCACTCGTGTTTCGTGAATTTTTGGGGATCAGGCTATCGGGGCTGGTCGAGTACGGGGAATGGGAAACTTCCCTTTTCATCTTTCTTTGTAAATAATAATTGCGATTTTCGAAACAAACTTCTTTCAAAATATGTTTAATAGGTATAAATAAGTCTATACAAAGAATATGATTGCAAATACAATAAATACAACCCTGATTGAAACGGTCAGAAAAAAGCTCCCTCCTAAAGCCAGTTTGGCTAAAACCCTTATGGATATTTTGTTTTTAGGAAAAGAAGCCGTTTACCGCCGTTTGCGTGGCGAAGTGCCTTTCACTTTGTCGGAAGCTTCTATTATATCGAGAAAGATCGGTATCTCTCTCGATAGGATCGTGGGGGTCAGCTTCAACAACACCGCTGTTTTTGACATGAACGTTGTGCACCACGATAATCCGTTTGATTCCTATTATTCCATTATCGATAAATATGTCAGGATTTTTCAACTCCTGAAAGATGATCCTACTTCTGAAATGGGAACGTCTTCCAATATTATTCCGCAGACGCTGTATCTTAAACACGATATTTTGTCGAAATTCCGTCTGTTTAAATGGATGTATCAAAATGAGAACATTCCATGCACTCATTTTGACGAACTGGAAGTTCCCCAAAAATTAGTCGACAAACAAAAAGAGTTTACCAACCTGGCACAGTATGTCCGTTCCACGGATTATATCTGGGATTGCATGATTTTTCAGCACATGGTCAATGATATACGATATTTTGCCGATGTCCGTCTGATTTCAAACGATAACAAAGAACAGATTAAGGAAGACCTCTTGAAATTGACGGGTGAACTGGAAGAATTGGCCGCTAAAGGTAAGTCGGAGTTCGATAATGATGTGCGTATTTATATTTCCAATATTAATTTTGAGGCTACTTACAGTTATATTGAGACAAACTCCCTGCAATTCAGCATGATTCGTGTGTATGCCATTAATTCTATCACAACACAGGATTACGATGCGTTTTGTAGCCTGAAAGAGTGGATTCAGTCGTTGAAAAAGTTTTCCACCATGATTTCCGGAAGCGGAGAATTGCAGCGGATTCTTTTCTTTGAAAAACAGCGTGAAATTATCGGAACACTTTGATTTCGGTTGTTTCGGGGGAGACGAAGTAGGGGGTATAAATGGAAAACCGCTTATTCCTGATTCTTATTTTGGGGATTCCGTTGAATAAAAGGATATTTGCAATTTCTTAAAATTATTTTTATGTGATGTAATGCGCTGATAATTAATAGAGAAATGTCATTTTGTAAGAAATTGTTAGGTTACCCCATTTCCTGTTGTGCTACTACCTAAATACTCCAAAACACCCTCGTTTATGCCTTTTTCACCTTGTATTACACACCATCATATTTCCTGGTTGGAGTAGGGGTAAGATGTGAATCTGTAGATACTCAATTATTTATTATATTTGTAATTATAATTAATTCAGAAGTGTGATGACAACATTAATAATGGGGATTATATTGCTATTAGCTGGGATATTACTAAAATTTTATCCTCAACTGTTGAGTACATTATCAGAAAAAGATAAATCTAAAATGGATAAGAAAAGATTATCAAATTTTCTTTTAATCTCTTTTTGTTCGTTAGGTATATTTTTAATTATTCTAAACTACTCGAGTAAAAATGCTATGATTATGTCTTTCCCAATAGTTATATTAGGAGCTATATTTATAGCAGGATTCTCAACTCGTTATATTAAGAAATAGTTACTTCAGTATTCTCTTAAAATTTTTGTTCACAAAACCCTTGACTGCTTTAACCAGCTCATCTTTAAAGATGGTAACCATACGTTCATTGCTGAATTTCGGTTTAACTCCCGGTTTAACCCGATAGCCCCAAACCATGAAATTGTGGAAAAGAAAAAAGGTAGTCACTTTCGTAACTACCTCTGAATCAGAGCGGAAAACGGGACTCAAACCCGCGACCCCCAGCTTGGAAGGCTAGTGCTCTATCGACTGAGCTATTTCCGCAGTAAATTTTGATTATGGATGGTGGAGCAGGGGCTTCACGATTCATAATTGTGGGCAGTGATGGATTCGAACCACCGTAAGCGTAAGCTATCTGAGTTACAGTCAGACCCATTTGGCCACTCTGGTAACTGCCCATCGTTTAAAAGAACTCTTGTTTTCTTTTGCGATTGCAAAGGTAGGTGTTTTTTCTAAAAAAACAAAAACAAGAAGTTCTTTTTTTATCTTTTCGTTCCAGTTTATTGATAGTTAAATTCTATCGTCCGGTTGGAATTATTGGAGTCGTGATATTTCACTTTAATCTTTACGGGTTTGGGCATGTTGTCCAAAAGATGATCGATCGGGAAGGATACCACCCCTGAATAAAGTTGTTCCCGTTTATCTCCGAAAGCGTTGTGGCGGAATTCGAATAGCAACCCTTCGGTATTGTCTGTGTGTTGGAGTAGGTTTACCATGTGTTTAACGTTTACCACGGGGTAACCTCCGGCGTAGACAAATTCAAAGTTCAGGAAACCGTGGGCTATCCAATAACCGGAAATTTTGATCGGATCGTTGCCGATGCTGTCGAGAGTGGTGGTGTCGTAGGCAATGACGGGTTTTGTCAGGATTTCCATGGCCCGTAGGATTTTAACGTCTACGCTTGAATCTTGTATTTCGATGATGCTGTATTCAAGGCTCAGGCGCATGCTGTCCGTTAGTTCGGAGGAAGGAAACGGGGCTTCTTTGGGATGAAGGACGTAACCGTCGTCCATTTTAATTTGGTAGTTGCTTTCTCCCAATATGTTCACCATGCCGTATCCCTGGTAGTGATCTTCATAGTCGTCCTTACAGGCAGAAAAAAGAAGTATGCACAATAAGATACCTGTTAATCTTAGAATTGTTTTTTCCATATGTTTATTGTTTTGTTGTTTCGTTTAAAAGATGCAGCAGGGGTAAAGGTGGTTGCGTGAAAGGGATAGAAAAATTAGATTTTATTGGAAAAAATAAAAGAAAAGTGGTCTTTTCACAGAATTTTATGGTGAAAAGACCACTTTTAAAGGTTGGGGTATACGATCAAAAGAGTTTTTTACGTAATGAAAAGATAAACTCCAGACCTCCTTCTTTTCTATTTTTGGCGGATATTTGCCCTTTGTGGAACAGGACTGCATTTTTTACAATGGAAAGTCCTAAACCCGATCCGCCTGTTTTCCGGCTCCGGCCTTCGCTGATTCTGAAAAAACGGTCGAATATCCTGTTTAAAAAGGCTTCATCTACTCCTGTCCCGGTGTCGTAATAAGAGAAGTAATAAAATTCGTTGTCTTCCGCATAGCAATCGAGAACAACCGATAGGTTTTCTCCGGCGTAGTTTATGGTGTTGTCGATCAGGTTGCGGAAAATGGAGTAGAGCAGAGTGTGGTTGCCTTCTATCTCCACGGTATCGTTTACCTGATTTTTCACATCGATGCGGGCATTATGTAGCGGAGTTTCAAGGTCGGAAACCACTTCCTGTATTGTGTCGTGAATGTTAATCGTTTCTTTATTGAACAAGTCGGCGGCTTCCTCGGTTTTGGTGATGAGGGCAACATCCCGGATCAGGTCTGACAATCTCAACACTTGGGTATAAGTTCTTTCTAAGAAGAATTTTTGTTTGGCAGGATCGATGTTTTGCTGTTCCAGTAAAGTTTCCACATACCCCCGTATACTGCTGACCGGAGTTTTCAGCTCGTGGGCGATGTTGTTTGTCATTTCCTGTTTTAAAAGTCGGTTTTTTTCTGAACCGGAAATGTTATTTAACGTGATTTCATAACTGTTGTCGTTGAATATCAATAGTTTTATAGCATAATGTTGCCCATTTTTAATGATTTTTCCCTGATAAATCGGTAGCACATTCGCCTGGGGATTCACCGGAGTGTTGTGGTGCAGGAAATTTTTTAAAGTTTTAAATTCAGGAGCATTGAAAAGTTTACCTGCTTCAAAAGTCGGCTCATCGAGTATCGTGTTGAGATACTGGATAAAATGAGTATTGGCATAAATTTTCTGATGGTCTGCGGAGAAGATAGCGATCCCTTCATCGGAATAATGGAAGTGGCGGATGAGCTTGTCTTTTTCCGAAGCCAGTTGTCCCTTGCTTTCGGCCAATTGTTTGTAGTTTGCCACAATCTTGTTACCGATTTCGCCTAATTCTGTTTCAGGGAAGTGGATTTTATCGAATTCCGGCTCATTGTTTTCTGCCGATTGGATAAATTCGCTCAGTCCTGTGATCGCCTTACCGAATCGATCTGCCAGGTACAGAATGGACATCAAGGCTGTGAAAAATAGCAGCAGGATGAAATAGGTAAATATATCGTCGGCTTTCAGGATGTGTTCAAGGCTGAGGCTGTATGGCTCTGCCACCCGGATAAAATAGTCGTCGAAATTCCGGGCGTAATAGTAATATTCTATTCCGGTGGTGGCGGAAACCCGGAGATTTGAGCCCGACTTTTTGTAGCGTGCCCCCGATATTTCGGGACGGTCCAGGTGATTCCCTATGTTTTCTTTGTTTCCGGCATCATTGTCGTATAACACGTTCCCTTCCGGACTGATAATCGTGATTCGCAAGTTTTCCGGGAACAAGGGAAGGATATTTGCGATAGAATCCATTGCACCATCGGCTAATAATTTGTTTTTCTGTATATAACGGGCGAGAATTTCGGTGTAGGAATTGAGTCCTGTCCGGAAATTTTCCGTTTTATACATTTTTTCCCTGTTCTGTTGCACGGCAATGATGATAACCGTGAAAATCGTGAATACAAACAGGAAATATAGGAATAATTTCTTTTTGTATGATAAGCGCATAATTGCTAAGTGTTTAAAAATTCACCTGTTCAGGCTTCCAGACAATATCCGTAGCCTGAACGGTTTGCGATATGTTTTCCGAATTCACCCAATTTTTTCCGAAGCCGGGTGATGTGGACATCCACCGTACGTTCCAATACATAACCGTCGTCCTCCCATACCCGTCCCAAAATATCTTCCCGGGAAAATATCCGGTTGGGGGATTTGGCCATGATGCTCAGTATTTCGAATTCCTTTTTGGTAAGCAACACCGGCTGTCCTTTGAGGGTGACGTTTTTAGTTACTGTATTTATAATCAGATCGCCGATCGTGATTTCCTGACTGGGCGTTGTTCCGGCAATGCCTGTTCGTTTTAACACGGCCTTTACTCTGGCGCTAACCTCTTTGATCGAAAAAGGTTTGGCGATGTAATCATCTCCGCCGATACTGAATCCGGTGAGCATATCGTTTTCAGTGTCTTTAGCCGTTAAAAAAATGATCGGAGTGGTCAGATGCAGTTCCCGGCGTATTTTTTCAGCCATTTTAAACCCGGACATTCCTTCCATCATAACGTCCAGCAAAATTAATTGGTGGTCGTCGGAAAGTATTTTCAGCGCTTGTTCGGCGGAATTGGCAATATCCACGGCATAACCTTCACTTTCCAGGTTAAATTGGAGGATTTCGCACAGGTCTTCTTCGTCGTCGACCACTAATATTTTTGTTCTGTCCATTTTGATCTAAGTTTATGTAATTAAAATCGCTTTATGAGAAAGATTAGCCTTCGCTTCCTGCCGCTAAAGTATCTTTGTCGTGGTTGCCTGTGTGCTTGATGTTTTTTCCTTCCATCAGGTAAATGGCTGCTTCAGCTATATTGGTCGCGTTGTCGCCTATTCTTTCGATGTTGTAAGACATGCTGCTGATAGAAAGGGCATCCGTCACTTGCTGGCTGTCCAGCGGCTGTCCGCTACAATCCTGCGGAAGGGTGTTACCGATTTCATGGAAACAAGCGTCGACCAGATTGTCGGTTTCTATCGTATCCCTTGCCAGCGGTGCGTCCTCGCAGGTAAAAGCAAATATAGCGTTTTGTGTCATATTTTCTGTGAGGGTCAGCATATTTAGCAGATTTTCCTTGTACTGGCAAAAAAGTGGGTTGTGTATCGCTATTTTGCGCAAGAATCCGGTGATATTTATTAACAGGTCGCCTATTCTTTCCAGATAGGCAGTCATATCGTAGTAGGACATGATCATCCGCAAATTCGTGGCACGCGGGCTGTAGAGTACGATGGTGTTAATGACTTCGTCACGCATTTTCACATCGAGGCTGTCGATAATGCGTTCATTGTTGTTGATTTCCGTATAGATTTCCTCATTACGGTTTTCTTCCATAAGCATTTTGGTCAGGTTAATCTGCTTGATGACCACTTTTGCCATGACCTGAAAATCTTCGGAAATCCGGCTGAGGACTTTTTCTTTTAAAGTTGTCATATAGGGTAAGTTTTTTTATCGTTATCGCTTCTGTTTTGCTTTGTTTTATCCGAATTGTCCGGAGAGGTATTCTTCGGTGCGTTTGTCTTTGGGGGTGGTGAACATGGTTTTTGTTTTGTCGTATTCGATCAATTCTCCGAGGTACATAAACATGGAATAGTCCGAAATACGGGCAGCCTGTGACATATTGTGGGTAACGATCACAATTGTAAATTCTTTTTTCAGTTCCAGTAAAAGTTCTTCAATCCGATTTGTGGCAATGGGGTCGAGTGCCGAGGTCGGTTCGTCCATCAGCAACACTTCCGGTTTCAGGGCAAGCGCCCTGGCAATACAAAGGCGTTGTTGTTGTCCTCCCGATAGGAAAGTGCCTTTTTTGAACAGCGAGTCTTTCACTTCGTTCCACAACCCGACATTAGTGAGGCAGCTTTCTACCAGTTCGTCTTTTTCGCTTTTGGAAATCCGGATGCCATTGAGTGTATAGCCTGCCACCACGTTGTCGTAAATGCTCATGGTGGGGAAGGGGTTGGGGCGCTGGAATACCATGCCTGCCATACGCCTTACTTCCATTGGATTCATTTTTAGAATGTTCCGGTTGTCCAACAGGATTTCTCCTGTTATTTTAATGTCGGGATAAAGTTCGTGCATCCGGTTGATAGCCCGTAACAAAGTGCTTTTTCCGCATCCCGATGGTCCCATGATAGCGGTGATCCGCTTGGCTTTGATGTCGGCGTTGACTTTATTCACGGCGTTTTTACCGGGACTATACGATATAGAGACGTCCTTTAGTTGAAGGATCGGCTGGGGGATGTTTATATTTTCCATTTTCTGGCGATATTTTTAGCAATGATATTTAGAACTAATATTAGCATCAACAGGAACAGGGAAGAGCTCCAGATCATGTCGAGCAAATTCGGGTCGTTGTAGAATTCCCAAATCAGCAAGGGAACGGCACTGGTTGGTTTCAGGATGTCCCAGTTCACCATCGTGCTGCCTAAGGCGGTCAGCATCAGGGGAGCGGTTTCTCCCATCACCCGGGAAATGGCAAGCAGGATTCCGGTGAAAAGTCCGCCGAAAGCCGAAGGCAATAATATTCTCAGGATCACGCTGGTGTACGACGAGCCTAAAGCCAGTCCCGCCTCTTTCAGGCTACCGGGCAATAATTTCAATGTTTCTTCGGTGGAACGGATAATCAGGGGTAACATCATGATTGAAAGTGCCACACTTCCGGCAAGGGCCGAATAACTACCGAGTGGTTTGACAATCCAGGTGTAGGCAATGATTCCGATCACGATGGAAGGCGTGCCTTGCAATAAGTCCGCCAGAAAACGGATGACGTGTGAAAACAGGGCTTTGGGTTTTTCCGACAGATAGATGCCTCCCATAATTCCTACCGGAATGGCCAATAGCGCGGACAGGGCAACCATGAGCAATGTACCTGTAATTCCGTTGGCGATACCACCGGGTATCAGGTCGCCGCTATTTTTGGCAAGCATTGCATCGAGCGTGCTGGGGGCTGTCTCTGTGAAGAAACTGAGATTGATTTGTTTATAGCCTTTTTTTACTAGTTCCCAAATGATCATCACCAGAGGGATCGCGGTGAGTGACGACAGGAAACAGATGGCCACGAAGAAAATCCGGTCTTTTAAGCAACGATATTTAATAGAATTCATGACGTCAGTTTAGTTTCTTCATGATCATTTTACCTATAAAATTGATGATTGCCGTAATCAGGAATAATAGTAATCCGATAGCGATCAGGGAACTGAGTTTCAGTCCGTCGGCTTCTCCGAATTGATTGGCGATCACGCTTGCCATCGTATTTCCCGTAGAGGTGAACGAGGTGGGCAGGTTATTTGTGTTCCCGATCAACATTGTTACGGCCATCGTTTCACCCAATGCGCGTCCCAGCGCCAGAATATAGCTGGCAAACACTCCCGATCCGGAGACGGGAAAAATTACGTAGCGGATCACATCCAGACGTGTACCTCCCAGGCTGTAAGCACCTTCTTTAAGTTCTCGGGGAACCATAGAAATAAATTCCGCGCTGAGCGAAGAGGCATAAGGGATGATCATAATAGCCAGAATGATAGAGGAGGTGAGTATTCCGAATCCCTGAGGCGATAACCCTAATTCTGTAATAACCGGACGCAGGGTGTAGAAACCCCATAGGCCGTAGACGATAGAAGGTATTCCTGCCAGCAGATCGATCACCGAACTGATGAGGACGGCTATCCGCTTGCCCTTGAAGTATTCTCCTGTAAACAGGGCTACCGGAAGTGAAAAAGGAATACAAAACAGCAGAGCCAGAAATGAAGTCATCAATGTTCCGGCAATAAAAGAGAGAGCCCCGTAGTTTTCCGATCCGGTAGTCGGATTCCATTCCGCAGAAAAAATGAAGCGGAAGAAACCGAATTTACCGAAAGCGGGGACGGCTCCGCTCACCAGCGAATAGATCATGCCTGCGCTGACCAGTAACACCAGTAGGGAGCAGAGGAATAAGAGGCGTTTGAAAATATAGTCCCGCATTTCTTAAAGGATGATCGATTATTTTAAAACGGGAGTTCCGTTATAAGTTACGCTTTGTAATAAGGCTTTGGCTTTGGCAACGGCCGATTCCGGAAGCGGTGAATAGTGCACCTGTACGGTCAGTTTTTGTGCAGCCGGGTCGGTTAGCCAGTTTGCCAGTTGCAGGACTGCCTGTGCCTGTTCCAGATTACGGTTGTTATAGGCTTGTTCCTGATAGAGCATAATCCAGGTGAAGCAGCTGATCGGGTAGGCTTCGGCAATCTCTGAATTGGTAATCATGGTACGGGTGTCGTCGGGTATGTCGATCGAAGCTGCGGCAGAAATACTTTTCGTGTCCGGAGTTACGAAATTTCCGGCTTGATTTTGTAATTGTGCGACAGGTATTTTCAGGGCAAATGCATATTCCGAACCGATGTAGCCGAGAGCGCCTTTCGTTTGGCTGATTGTTCCGGCCACTCCGGGATTCCCTTTGGCTGCAAGACCGACCGGCCATTTCAGTGCTTTGCCTGTGCCGATGGTTTCATTCCACGACGGGCTGACTTTAGACAGGTAGTCGCTGAACACAAAGGTCGTTCCGCTTCCGTCCGAACGGTAAACGGCATGAATCGGCAGGTTAGGCAGGGTTGTGCCTTCATTCACAGCCTGTATGCGCTGGTCGTTCCACTGGGTGATTTTTCCCTGATAAATATCCGCAATAATATCGCCTGTCAGTTTCAGGTTGCTCACACCTTCCAGGTTATAGGCCATAACAACGGCTCCGATACAGGTCGGTATTTGTATCACGGTTGCGGGCATTTCTTTTAATTCTTCATCCGACAGGAAAGCGTCGCTTCCGCCGAAATCTACGATTTTGTCTTTCAGGCTGCGGATACCACCCCCGCTACCGATGCCTCCGTACGTAACAGCGATCCCGGTGGAATCCTGCCAGCTTTTGAAAGCCAGATTATAGTAAGGAAGCGGGAAAGTTGCCCCGGCTCCGGTTATCGTGATCTCGCTGGTGGGCTTATTGTTTTGTTTTTTCTTTGAGTTACCGCATCCGGCAATTGCGATAGCAAGAATAAAAAGTAATAGCTTGTTCATTTTTATTTTCTTTAGGTTTATGATTCTTTTTTCATTTTTCTTGACGATACAATATTATCGTGAGAATAATACAAGGGTGTTACAGTATTGTTACATTTTTGTTACATGGCGAACAATACGCTTGTTACTTGGATAATATTTTGATTTTTAATGTATTGCTTGGGTTAAAGATTGAAACACAAATTCAGGTATAGGTAAGAGGCCGTTTCCCCTGTACGTGGGCTTTTTATTTGGTAATTGGGAGACAAGCGGAGGTATTTGTTGGGAGTATATTGCAAGCCTGCCAATCCGAATTGCTGATCGGACGGAGAATAATCCCGGTGTGAGGAAAGGTTGTCGTATCTGCCGAACAAGGCGAATTTTGGGGAGAGATTTACCGAAGCATAGACAGAATAGCCCGTTTGATGTCGTTCGTCTTTAAATCCGGTATTGTACAGGCGGTTATATTCTGCTCCGGCATAAAACCATTTGTTTTTATACCCTAAGAATAAAGCGGCAGAATATTGGTCTTTGCTTTCTCCCCCGTCGCCATTGTACAGATCGCCATAAATCCGGAAAAGTAGGTTTGGGTGAGGGGTCAGCGTGATGCCTGCTCCGTAGCGGGAATGATTGTCTTTGTTGATTTTTTTGTAACCTTCGCCGTTGATAAAGTTCAGGTCGGCAGAAAGCCAGGGTGTAAATTTATATTTTCCGATGATTCCCATGTCGGCGCTGGAATTGAATTTATATTCGTCCTGAAAGGATTTACGGATATAGCGGTAACCCCAGAATTTTTCCTGAACGTTGAATTGGACCAGGGATACCAACCCGAAGTCAAGCGTGAAGTTTCCGGTTTGCCAGGATAGCATGGCATTTTTCACATAAGCGATTCGTTCCAGATCGGAACCTTCCACTTTTGAGGTCCCGATGTCGAACACCACTTTTCCGCTTAACTCTTCCGTAACCTGAAAAGCGTAACCGAGGTAGGAACGTTCAAGTTCGAAGCCTGCATCTTTATCGGCACTTCCTAAACCTGTATGGACATTGGCAAACAGAGTGACGATAGGTTTACCGCTGAATTGAAATTTTTTTTCCTGGGCGGTTAGAGAGAAGGTCAGGAACATAGAGAGCAGGAATAATAAAGATTTTTTCATTTAGCACAGTTTATTTTATATTTTATTATTGAATTTCGGAAGGCAAAACTATGGGGTAAATGTTTTAGGCGTGTTAAGTGTTTGTGACATTTCGGTTACACATTACATTTCGGTTACAGGGGTTGATAATCAGTAAGATCGCAACTTTAGGAAGCGGGTAGATATTTTTATGGGAATATCCGGTTGGTCATTGGGGAAAAGGCGGGTATATTCATATAATTTATTATTTTTGTGATCGATTGTAAAGAATTTACAAAATCTGTGTACGGGATTATTAACTTTTAAATGATATGCTTATGTCTGAATCGGGAACAACCGCCGTGTCTAAACGTTTGGAATCTTTAGATGTGCTGAGGGGTTTTGATTTGTTTTGTTTAACCATGTTGTGTCCCTTCCTGCATGCTTTCAGCCGTACGGGAGAGTATGGTTGGCTGGCTCCGGTGATGCGACAGTTCAACCATGTGGCATGGGCGGGTTTTGCTTTTTGGGATTTGATTATGCCTTTGTTTATGTTTATGGCGGGGGTGTCGATTCCGTTTGCTTTTTCGAAATATCTGCGGTCGGGTGAAGGATATGGGAAAATTTATGTTCGGATATTGAAGCGGGTGGTGGTGTTGTGGATTTTAGGTATGGTATGCCAGGGAAATTTGTTGTCGTTGCACGTGGCGAACTGGAAGTTGTTCAGTAACACCCTGCAAGCGATTGCTACGGGATACCTGATTTCCGCAATCTTATTTTTGCATCTGAAACTTAAATGGCAGATCATCGTTTCGACCGCTTTGCTGCTGGTGTATTGGGGAGTGATGATGTTTGTGGAAGCGGATGGTTATGGGGGAGGGAATTTTACGGCTTCCGGTAATCTGGCGGAGTGGATCGACCGGGTTGTGCTGGGGCGTTGGCGTGACGGCGCTACGTTGAGCGTGGATGGGACGGTTGTGTTTCCTGCCTGGTATACCTATACGTGGATTTTGAGTAGCCTGAATTTTGGGGTAACCGTGATGACCGGAGTGTTTGCCGGACAAATTCTGAAGAGCAAGATCGGAGAGACCGGAAAAATGAAACGTTTGTTATTCATCGGTTTAGGAATGGTGGTGGTGGGTTGGTTGTGGCATTTACAGATGCCTGTGATCAAACGGATATGGACAAGTTCTATGGTGCTGGTGAGCAGTGGCTATTGTTTTTTGCTAATGGCTTTGTTTTATTATCTGATCGACTACCGGGGCTGGCGCAAAGGAACAGGCTGGTTAAAGATCATCGGGATGAATTCGATCGTCGCTTATTTGCTTAGCGTCGAAGTCGGGGTGATGAATTTCAGTTGTGTGAGCCGTTCTTTGTTATTCGGTTTGGAACAATATATAGGGACTCCCTTTTATCATTTGTTGGTGATTTGTGCCAATATGGCCATCCTGTACGGTATTCTGTGGGTGATGTACCGGAATAAGTGGTTTTTGAAGGCATAGCGGTTGGAAATCTTTTCGGATGGGGGGAGGTGGCTTTTAAGGTTGAATTTCCGGGAAAAGCTGTGACATGATTATTTTTCTCCTATTTTTGCAGGCGAAAATCATTAGACGTGGGCATTTAATAGCCGGATATTATGGAGGATAAAAAAAGAGAGAAAGTATTTATGCGGGAATTGTTCCGCAAAGTCGGGAAAGCTATTTTCGATTACCAGTTGGTTGTCGATGGGGATAAAATACTGGTGGGGGTGTCCGGGGGAAAAGATTCATTGACTTTACTGGAGGTGCTGGCTTTACGGGCCAGAGACCCCAAGCAACACTATCAGGTGGTGGCGGCGCATATTGCGGTGGAAAATGTAGCCTATGAGGTGGATGCCGATTATGTACGGCAATTTTGCGAACGTCTGGAGGTGGAGTTTGTTCACCGGACAGTAAATGCGGAGGTGGCCCCCGATTCCAAAAAGCCGGCTTGTTTCGTGTGTTCGTGGAATCGGAGAAAAGCTTTATTCGAGATTGCTAAGGAATATGGATGCAATAAGCTGGCGCTGGGACATCACCGGGACGATGCTGTGGAGAGTTTGCTGATGAGCATGATGTTTAACGGGACGATCGCCAGTATGCCGCCCAAACTGGATATGTTCGACCATACGTTTACTTTGATACGTCCTTTGATCTATCTGACCAATGACGAAACTTTACAATATGCCGCTTACCGGGAGTTCCGCAAGCAGAAGAAAAATTGTCCTTACGAACGGGCAACGAACCGGAATGCCGTGAGCGAAATTGTCCGGCAAATGGAAGCCTTATCGCCTCATGTCCGGGGGAACCTGTTTGCCGCGATGAAGAACATCCAGACCGAGTACTTACCGTAGCATGTAACATTTTAAATCTATAATCCGTTAGCAATGAAAGCTGAAGGGTGAGATTCCTGAAAACGTTTGTATAAATTTCTGAGAAAACTTTTTTATTCTCAAAAAAGGTTTTACCTTTGTCATCGGAGGTGAGGATTTCGACGAATTCGGAATTCTTATTTAGATAAAGGCACTTATTGGAGGATAAGTGTCATTTATTTTTTTGTATATTAAGAAAATCATAAAATATAGGATTATGAGCAAAAAGGTGTCTTATGTAACCAAAGAAGGACTGAAGAAACTTCAGGATGAACTTGACAAGCTACAAACAGTGGAACGCCCTAAAATTTCCAAAGCAATTGGAGAAGCTATCGAGAAGGGAGATATTTCGGAAAATGCTGAATACGATGCTGCAAAGGATGCTCAAGGCCTGCTGGAGGCCAAAATAGCCCAGTTGCAGGATCTTATTGCGAATTGTCGTGTTATTGATGAATCGCAGATCGGTACGTCGAAAGTGCAGATGCTGAATAAAGTGACGATTAAAAATATGAAGACCGGGATGACGATGGTCTATACGCTGGTGTCGGAAACGGAGGCTAATTTTAAAGAGGGCAAGTTGTCGATCCATACGCCTATTGCACAGGCATTGGTCGGAAAGAAGGTGGGCGATAAGGTGACCGTGCAGGTGCCTGCCGGAGAAATGGAGTTTGAAATTTTGGATATTAGTCTGTAATCTGGATTGTTATGGCGTCAATTTTTACAAAAATCGTAAACGGGGAAATTCCTTCCTATAAGGTGGCTGAAAACGATAAGTATTATGCTTTTTTGGATATAAATCCGTTGCAAAAAGGGCATACGTTGGTTATCCCGAAGAAAGAAACCGATTATATTTTTGATTTGACGGATGAAGAATTGTCCGGATTGATGGTGTTTGCGAAGAAAGTCGCTAAAGCGATTGAAAAAACGGTGCCCTGTCAGCGGGTGGGGGTGGCTGTATTGGGATTGGATGTGCCTCATGCGCATGTGCATTTAGTGCCTTTGAACAGTGGTGACGATTTGAATTTCTGTAATGCTAAGAAACATTTTTCCAATGAAGATATGCAGTTCCTTGCCGAGTCGATCGCGTCGAATCTGTAATTGAATTTTTGAAGATTTAAAAAAAGGTGTCATTTTTTGACACCTTTTTTTGTTTTTATCATTTTCTGCTTTATATTTGTAGTGTATTAGTATTGTAATACACTAACCCTGTAAATATAAAAATATGATTCATGCAGAACATTTAGAATTCAGTTACCGGAGGAATAGGAAAATTTTTTCCGGTTTAAACCTTACGCTGGCTCAAGGGCATGTGTACGGGTTGTTGGGTAAGAATGGGGCCGGAAAGAGTACGCTTTTAAAATTGTTGTGCGGTTTGTTGTTTCCTGAAAAAGGAAATCTGGCCGTTATGGGGTATATTCCCCGTCAGCGGAAACCTTCTTTTTTATCGGATTTGTTTTTTATTCCGGAAGAGATTTATTTGCCTGAAATGAAGATGCCTGATTACGGCAGGTTGATCGCTCCGTTCTATCCCCGTTTCGATGCCGGACAATTAAAGGCGTATTTGGAGGAATTCGAGGTTTCGGAAAATGAGAAATTAAACCGGATGTCATACGGACAACGGAAGAAGGCTTTGATTTGCCTGGGACTTGCCTGCAATACCCGCCTGTTGATTATGGACGAACCAACGAACGGATTGGATATTCCTTCCAAAAGCCATTTCAGGCGGTTGATTTCTTCCGTAACGACCGATGACCGTTGTGTCATTATTTCCACCCATCAGGTGCGCGATTTGGAAAATTTGATCGATTCGATCGTGGTGATTGACGAGAGCCGGATTTTGGTGAATACCACTACGGATCGGATCACCGAAAAACTGACGTTCAAGTCTTTGGGAGAACAGGAGTTTGCTTTGTTTGCAGAGGATTCGCTCAAAGGGCGCTGGGGAGTGGTGCCGAATGAGCATGGGGAAGAAAGTAAATTGGATATGGAATTATTTTTTAATGCCGTATTGGAAAATCCTCAAAAGGTGAAGCAAATGTTTGATTGAAAGAAATTTAAAAAGAATGATTATGAATGAGATATTTAATATACGAAGGTTTGGGGCTTTAACGGTGAAGTTCTACCGCGAAAACATGAAGACCAACCTGTTATTTATTGTCGTGTTGGCGTTATTCACTTTTTTTTGTGTTTGTAAATTCAATCCTTTCCGGATCGAATATTTTTCTTTGTACGAGGATGTTTCCCAAAGAATGCGGGATTTTTATACCCGCGTGTTTTGGGGCGTGTTATGGGGTAGTTCGTTGTTTGTCGCTGTTTATTCGTTCCGGGAGGTTATGTCGAAGCACAAGGCTGTGAATGCTCTATTGTTGCCTGCTTCCGTTTTTGAAAAATATTTGCTGGTGTTTCTTCATTCTACGGTTGTTATCCTGTTACTGAATCTTCTTGTGTTTTATTCCACGGCATCGCTTGCCCGTACTTATAAGTATGTAGGAATGGAAAAGATTGTGCTGACCGAAAGCTGGTTCGGTATGAAAATTCCAAAAGCCTTGCCCGGTCTGGAAACGGTAAGACCGGAAATAGGTAATGTGTTTGAATTTGGTGAGGATAATGCATTGTTTTCTGCCACGGTCACCGATTCCGACGGAACTGTCGGAATGAAGAAATATTACATATCAAAGGCTTTGTACTGGAATTTGCTGGTTATTTCTTGGTTGTTTACTGTGTCGTTTTTTATGTGGGGCTCGATCACTTTTCGAAGGCGTACGGTGTTATTAACCCTATTGACGCACATCACGGTGTGGGGGATCTTGGGTTGGCTGGCTGTTAAATGGGCAGACCTGATTTATCGCAGTCGCCCGAGCTTATTTGTGATTCAAGATTTATGGTTTGTTCCTTCGAATCCTGATCCGTGGATTTCGCCCTGGTGGCTGATGGCGCTGTATATTTTTCCGGTGACCTATTTCACGGTGATTTGGCTGAAATTAAAGAATAAGCAAGTTTAAATTTAAAACATAACCATTATGAAAAAATATGATTTTCTGTTGTTAGGATTATATTGTTTGCCTGTATTGGTACTTGTTACCGGGATGTGGGCTTATAATCGGGTGTATGTGAACCAGAATAAAAAAGGGATTGATTATGTCACTGAAATGTATTTGAAACCTGTTACCCATGTCTTGATTCAAGATACGGGGGTGAAATACCGGGTGATCCGGGATTCTACCCGGGAGATCGATTTTGCAGGCAGGATTGAATTTAAAGGCAGAATGAAAGCAAAAGATGTTGACGGGCTGAAAGTGTCCGGGGATACACTCCGGCTGGGAGAATTGAATTATAGCGGAGATTCTTTTACTTTATATGTAGGTGAGGGAGTGAAGGTAGATACCTTGAATGCCCCTGAAACGCAGTTGATAGGATTGTCTGTAATTAATGATTCGGAACAAGATGGATTTTAAAGAAACACAAGCGATCTACCTGCAAATTGTGGACTTGGTTTGTGATAATATCATAACAGGAAAGTGGAAAGCGGGAGAACGCGTACCTTCGGTCAGGGAACTGGGGATGCAATTGGAGGTAAACCCGAATACGGTGATGCGGGCTTATGACTGTTTGCAGGACAGACAGGTCATTTATAATAAGCGGGGAGTAGGGTATTTTGTGGGGGAGGAGGCTCCTGCCCAGATCACCGGGGCGCGTTGCGCAGAGTTTATCGGAACGGAACTACCGGAAATATTCCGGCGCATGAAATTGCTGGGGATTTCTTTCGAACGGTTGGCGGAGGAGTATGAAAAATACCGGAAGGATTCTGAAAGCTAAGAAAAATGCGTTATTTTTACCGGAATAAAAGACGGTAGATATGGAAAAACGCGAAATGTACAATGCTTATGCCGATTTGGAAGGATATAATTGTTTCGGTTGTTCGCCGACGAATCCTTACGGACTGAAATGTAAATTTGTGGATGAGGGGGAATATGTCACCTGCCACTGGATGCCTTCGGAAAATTATCAGGGATTTTTTCATGTGTTGCATGGAGGTATACAGGCTACATTGATCGATGAGATCGCCAGTTGGGCTATTTTTTCCCATGAGAAGACGGCAGGGGTCACTACCGATATGCAGGTGAAATACCGTAAACCGGTGCGCACTGACAGCGGAGAGATTTGGCTGAGGGCGAAGGTCACCGAGGTGCGTAAGCGGCTGGTGACGGCCAGGGTGGAATTGTTTAATGAAAAGAACGAGCTGGCTACTGAAGCGGATGTGGTATATATGGTTTATCCTGAAGAATTGGCTAAGCGGAAATTGGACTGGCCCGGAGTGGAGGCGTTTTATCGTTGAAGGATACGGATTGTTAATTATAAAAATATAGAGAAAGGAGAAGGGATGCGGTATAAAAATATTGTTTGGGATTGGAATGGAACATTGTTGAACGATGTGACGGTGGGGCACGGGGCTTTGAGGAGAATGTTGGAAAAACGGGGGTTGGGAACGATCACCTTGCAGGAGTATAAAGACTGGTTCGGTTTCCCGGTGAGGGAGTTTTATGAGGAATTGGGTTTTGATTTCAGCCGGGACAACTGGCAGGAGGTGTCGCAGGATTTTGTGGATACCTACGATTTGCTGGCAGGAGGTGTCGAGTTGAACCGTGGGGTGAAGGAAGTGCTGGCGAGTTTGCAGCAACGGGGCATAAAGCAATATATTCTTTCTGCCCTGCAAGAGGAAACGTTGCGGAAAATGGTGGCGGAGTTCGGTATCGGCAGTTATTTTGAGAAAGTGTGTGGGGCGGACGATATTTATGCGGGGGGGAAAGTTCCCCGGGGACAGCGGATGTTAGCGGATTGCGGAATCCTTGCCGGGGAAACGCTTATGGTGGGTGACACTTTGCACGATGCTGAGGTGGCGGCCGCTTTGGGTTTCGATTGCAGGTTGTTTGCCGGAGGACATAACAGCGAGTGGCGTTTACAGGAGAAAGCTTCCGTTATCCGGGATATGAAGGAGTTGCTGGTTTTGTGAAACCGGATTTTTCCGAAGCGGGTGGTTTGTTTTCCGGACCGGGTTAGGCTGGCCGATCTTTGCCGGAACAGTTTTTTTAGATATATTGGAATGAATCTTTAATATTACTTTTATGAAAACAGATGTTTATACAAAGATCGTGCTGACCGTTATTGCCGTGTGTCTGGTCGTTATCGTTTTTAAGAATTTCAGTTTTGTTCCGGAGGCCCGGGCTGTTCCTGCTGCTCCGGCTATGCCACAGCAGAAAGAGGTGGTCGAAGTACGTCTGGTGGGAGTGGGGTATAGCGTGGAAGTGCCTGTGAAAATACAGAATTCCTCGCGGGGGCTCCCGGTGGAGATCAAGGATGTTGATTTTATGTGCCGCCCGTTGCCCGTGGAAGTGAAAAAATAACCGTTACGATGGTAAAACTTACCCCCTAAAGTTTAAAATCTGACTTTAGGGGGTATTTTTATGCCACAACTTTATTTGTTCAAGTGTGTGATTTAGAGTGTGTATTGTAAAAGCTGGGCGACAAGAGTATGGTATTCCTTTTCAACATCCAGATAGTTTTGTATGCTATCATACAGGAGGGTGATTTCAACAAAGTAGTCGATCATTGAAATCTGTCCTGCTTCGAGGGCTTTATTCAGCAATTCTTCGTTCCTCTGCGAAGCAAGGGCCTGTGCATACTCCGCCGAGGAGTTTTGCAGGGCTTGAGCTTGCGTGTAGAGTTCCCGCAAGGTCGATTTTAACGCTTGTGTATTGTCGTCCATGTTGGCGGCGGCATATTCTGCCTGCGCTTTGGCTGTTTTCACCGTGTTTTTATTTTCCCAAAGGGGGATCGACATCCCGATGCGGAAACCATTCATTTTTTCTTCGCTTCCCCCGTTCCGGCGATAACCGAGGTCGAATTTCGGCAGGCTTTGCGCCCGGCTGAGTTTCACTTCCCGGTTTGCGGTTTCGGTTTCTCCCGCCAGGCTTTTCAGGGAAGGATCGGCGGCGAGGTATTCGTTTTCCAGCCGGGAATATTCCGGCAATGTGGGAATGATCTCGTAGTTGTCGTCTGTGAAATCAATGGTAATCCCCCCGTTCAGGTTACGGAGTTTTTCCAACTGTGCCCGGAGGGCTGCTTCGTTCAGTCGGCTGGCATTCTGTGCGTTGATTTTTTCCAGTTGAATCTTGTTCAGCTCCATTTGGTTGGCATCCCCGCTTTCCAAACGTTGGTGGTAGAGTGCAGCCAGGCGTTCGGCATTTTTCAGCCGGGAATCCAATATGTTTTTTTGTTTTCGCAGGTAAACGATTTCCAGGCATATCTGTTTGGCCGATAACAGGATTTGCTGGCGGCTGGCTGCGTATTGGTGGTCATAAGTGGCCGATTTGAGCTTTGCCAGCTTATTTTTATTACTGTATACCGTGGGGAAATCGAATGCCTGCACGACGGCCAGTTCGTTGCTGTTGCCTCCCGCGCTCCGGTCGGCCCATAGCTGATTCAGCTCAACGGTGGGGTTGGCAAGGTATTTTCCGGTGTTGGCTTCCAGCTTTTGTGCTTCTGTCATTTGCTTGCCTGCCAGCAGGGTTTTGTTGTTCGCTTCAATGCTTTCCAGCACCCGGTTTATTCCCGGTTGAGCCTGTACCCCGAAGGCGGACAGGGAAAGCCAAAAAAGGATATATATTCTTTTCATATTTTTATTCTTTTCTTTTTAGCTGCGGTGAAACTATTGTCCAGTATCCGGCTTGTAGCCATACGGGACAAGTTGTTTCACCGTCAGGCGTTTAATTTGACGATACTTCTGCGGTTATCGGTTGTTCTGCCGCTTTTTTCCGGTTTAACAGGTAGTATACGATCGGTACCACAAAACCGTTCAACAGGGTAGAACTCAACAAACCTCCCAAAATCACTTGTGCCATAGGGCTTTGTATTTCATTGCCCGGTAAATCTCCACCCATTGCCAGGGGAATCAGTGCCAGAGCGGACGATAGGGCTGTCATCAGGATCGGATTCAAACGGTCGAGTGAGCCCTGAAGGATACTTTCCCGCAGGTTGTAGCCTTCTGCCCGTAACCAATTATAATGGGAAACCAGTAGGATTCCGTTCCGGGTAGCGATTCCGAAAAGGGAAATAAACCCGATGATGGACGGGATGCTGATGACCCCGGAAGTGAACCATATACTGATAACTCCCCCGATGATCGCCAGCGGCAAATTAAGCATGATGATGCCCGACAGGGGAACGCTCCTGAATTCATGGAACAAGATCAGGAAAATGATTAAAATGGAAATCATCGAAGTGAGGAACAATGTGCGGGAGGCCGCTGCTTCACTTTCGAATTGACCGCCGTATTCCACATGGTAACCTTCCGGCAGGGTAATTTGTTCGCTGACCGTTTTGCGGATGTCGTTCACCACGCCTTTCAGGTCGCGTCCGGCAACATTGGCAGACACTACGATCTTACGCTGTACATTCTCGCGGCTGATCGTATTCGGCCCCACTAAAGGCAATATTTCTGCCACGTAGTGAAGCGGTATCTTGCGTCCGTTGGCATCGATGGTCAGTTCTCCGATTTCTTCCATAGAACCTCGTTTCCGGTCGTCTACTTTCACCGTCAGGTCGAATATTCTGCCGTTTTCGTTCACTTGTGAAACCACTTGCCCGGAGAGGGCCACGTTGATAAATTCCGAAAATTGGGGCAGGGTGATGCCGTATTTAGCCAGCATATCGCGTTTGGGCTTGATTTGCAATTGCGGGCGTTCTACCTGCTGTTCCAACGTCAGGTCGGCAATGCCCTGTATGTCCTGAATGGCCCCTTTAATCTCTGTCCCTAATGAATAGAGCTTGTTCAGGTCGTTACCGAACAGTTTTATGGCGATATTGGCTTTTGTTCCGGATAGCATGGCATCGATCCGGTGGGAAATCGGTTGTCCGATCTCTACATTTACCCCTTTTAAAACACTCAGTTGTTCGCGTACGTCCGCCAAAAATTCGTCCCTTGACCGTTTTTCAAGTTCGAAAGGAGCTTCGATCTCTGAAACATTCACCCCTAAAGCATGTTCGTCCAGTTCCGCACGTCCTGTTTTCCGGGCTACGGTTTTAATTTCCGGTATGCCTAACAGGATTTCTTCGGTCATCTGTCCCATTTTATCCGATTCTTCTAGAGATATTCCCGGCATGGTGCTGATATTGATGGTGAGCGACCCTTCGTTGAACGGGGGTAGGAAACTGCGTCCCAGGTTAAACAGTATCAGGATAGAAACCACCAGTAAGGTGAGCGAACTGCCGATCACCACTTTTTTGTGGCGTAAGGCCCAGTCCAGCGCACGGCGGTATATTTTTTTCAGTGAACGCGATACGAACGGCTCTTTTTCACTTTTCCGCAACGCCTTTTCGGATGTCAGCATATAGCTGCACAATACCGGGGTTAAAGTCAGGGCTACGATGGTAGAGGCGAAGAGCGCAACGATAAATGCGATTCCCAACGGAATCAGCATGCGTCCTTCCATACCCGATAAAAAGAATAAGGGCAGAAAACAGGCCACGATGATTAGTGTGGAGTTCAGGATCGGCATACGCACTTCCTTCGATCCTTCAAACACGATTTCAATGGCCGGACGGCGTTCTTCTGAAGGTTTAAGCCGATTTTCCCGTAGGCGTTTGTATACGTTTTCCACATCCACGATCGCATCGTCCACCAGGGAACCGATCGCAATGGCAAGCCCTCCGAGGCTCATGGTGTTGATCGTGATCCCCAGCGCGTGCATCACCAGAATTGCCATCAGCAGCGACAAAGGTAAGGCTACCAGCGAAATAATCGTGGTGCGGAAGTTCATCAGGAAGAAGAATAATACTACGATCACGAAGATCGACCCTTCAAACAAGGCTTTCTGTATGTTGTTGATCGAACTGTCGATGAAACGGGACTGTCTGAAAATATCGGTGGATATTTTGACATCCGACGGCAGTGTTTTTTGTAATTCCGCTACCGAAGCATCCAGCTTGTCGGTCAGTTCCAGCGTATTGGTGCTGGGTTGTTTGGTCACGGTGACCAGTACGGCGGGTTTCCCTTTTTCGGAGGCAAGTCCCAATTTGGGTGTTTTAGCCCCGATACTGATTTCTGCAATGTCGGAAATCATGACGGGAACATCGTCGATTGTTTTTATGACGGCTTTGCCTAATTCGTCGGTATGGGTGGTGGCCATAACGCCCTGTACGATATATTCGTTCCCGTATTCATAGAGGATTCCTCCGGTGGCGTTTTGGTTCATGTTTTCCAATGCCGGAAGCACTTCTTCGAGGGTGATCCCGTAGTGTTTCATTCGTGCGGGGTCGAGCAATATCTGGTATTCCTTGATGTCACCGCCGATCACGGCAACCTGTGCCACACCTCCTGTGGAGAGCAGGCGCGGGCGGATTGTCCAGTCGGCTATCGTACGCAAATCCTGCAAGGAAGTGGTGTCGGCCGTCAACCCGATAATCATGATCTCTCCCAAGATGGAGGATTGCGGCCCCAGGGTGGGTTGTCCTACGTTGGAAGGGAGAGCTTCGCCTAATGTGGCGAGTTTTTCCGACACGATCTGCCGGGCAGTATAGATGTTTGTTCCCCATTCGAACTCCACCCACACGACGGAGAATCCTGTGGTCGACGACGAGCGTACGCGGCGTACGTCGGTAGCCCCGTTCACTGCGGTTTCCACCGGGAATGTCACTAAACGCTCCACTTCTTCGGGAGCCATTCCCTGTGCTTCGGTCATAACGACAACGGTGGGGGCGTTCAGGTCGGGAAATACGTCTACTTCCATGTTGTGGGCCGTAATCGATCCCCACACCAGAAGGGCTATGGCGGCAATCATTACCAACAGACGGTTGTGTAATGAATATTGTATGATTTTATTCAGCATAATTTCAGGTTTACGAGGTTATCAATGTTCGTGTCCGTGAGGGATTGCTCCGGAAGCCGAAGCCATTTTCACCTGATAAGCACCTTTGGTCACTACCCGGTCGCCCGGTTGTAGCCCGCTGACGATTTGTACTTCTTTTCCGTTTCCCGCTCCGGTCTTCACTTCCTGTTTGCGATAGCCTTCCGCATCGATCTGGACGTATACGTAGAATATACCCATTTCATTGGTGAGGGCGGATACCGGGACGGTGATTACATTTTCCAGGGGGGTGGATTGCAGGAACACTTCGACGAAAGCTCCCGGCACGATGTCGCCCCGGTTGTCGAATTCAAAAGATACCGGAACGAAGAAAGAGTTTTCCCCGGCTGTTTTCCCGACGGATAAAAGCCGTCCTTTCAGGTCGGATAAGGCATAAACCCGGTTGTCGTAAGGAGTTTTGAAATTGGCGCTGCTAATCGTGTTCAGGGATTTGTAGTGTTTTTCCGACACCTCTGCCCGAAGTATCAGGCGTTGATTTTGAGATACCGTTCCCAGTGTTTGTCCGGCTGTGACATATTCCCCGTCTTTAACTGCGATATTTTTGATGTAGCCGCCGATTTGTGCCGTTACGTTTACCCCTTTGTCCGATTGTTTGCCGGATACGGCATCGTAAGCGATTTTGGCATTTTGGTAGTCGAGCCGTATGCTTTCATATTCTTTTTGCGAAATAATCCTGTCTTTCACCAGCGTTTCGGCGCGTTCGAATTCCGTTTTCGCTTTTTGGTAAGCAGCATTCACTTTGGAATAGTAATCTCCTTCGCCCAGGTTTTTGGAAGCGATGCTGAACAGGGCTTGTCCCTGTTTTACGGCGCTGCCTTCTGCCAGGCGGTTGTCGGCAAACGATACTGTTCCGCTGTTAGTGGCTACGATCACCGATTCGTCACCGGGAGCGGGCAGTATTTGCCCGGTGGTTTGGATTACCTGATAGAAATTTTTAGGCTGTATTTCTTTTACTTCAAATTCGGTTTTGGCAGCCTGAGCTTCCGAAAAGATGATTTCGTCGCTGTGTTCTTCCTCTTTGGCTTCATTGCCGTGGTTGTGCCCGTCGGAATTATCGGTGGCATGGTCGTGGTCTTCTCCTTCGTGATCGTGTTTGCCGTCTCCGGTTTCGTGTTTATGGTCTGCCTCATGATCGTGGTCTTTGTGGTCGGCCTGCTCTGTGGCATGGTCGTGATCATGGGTATCTGTTTTAGCTGTGTTTTTGCAACCGTAAAATAGCATGCTCAATACGGTCAGGGATATGATGATATATTTCATATTTTTATCATTTATTGGGGGCGCTGTGCAAGAGTATCTTTTCCGGAACGTCACCGGAAAGGAGTGGCTTGCTGCGCCTGTTATACGAATGTGTTTTCCTGCTTTGGTATGGCAGGAACAAGAGTGAATGATGATTAAAAATAGATGATGAGGCTAAAGCAAGCTGAAAAGGTTACTGATGGCTTTAGCTTATTATCCCTGAAAAGGAGGGGCTCTGCCGGCGAGGTCGTTCGTCCGCAGAATGGCGTGAAGTTTTTCCCGATAGGCTGTATCGGGAAGGATATAATTTCCCGCATCGAGCGACAGAAGCTCGAAAATCAGGCTTGTCAGAATCAATGGAGCGGTGAAATGGTGACAATGCCCGTCGGGACAATCGTCACTTAAAGATAGACTCCTGGTGACCTGGGTTTGAAACAGATGCCTGACACATCCTTCGTGCGGAAGGTTGGAGTCGTGGTCGTGACTTGTGGCGGTTTCTGTGCTTTCCGTGCAATGAGCAGGAGTAAAGCAGATGAGTTCGCTGTGATGATGATGGGGCAATACGGCAAAAGCCAGCATAATTATGCCAGCTAAATAAAGTGGAAGTATAACTTTCAGTTTTTTATGCATTGCCATCCATCGAATTCCTCCGTAAAGATAATATCCGTCGGGAAATCTGCAAAGGTTTTCGTGTTTTTTAGGAATTAAATCCGCTTATTAAAATTTGAGAGCCGGTGTAACAAACCGACTTTCAGAATTTTAAGCTACAAATTATTGATGTTCCTTTTGATGAAGGGACAAAAATCCCCGGATCATCATTTCGGCGGTTGCCGGGTTGGTTGCAATGGGCACATTGTGTACGTCGCAAACCCTCATCAACATTTGCACATCCGGCTCGTGCGGGTGTTTGCCCAGCGGATCGCGGAAGAAAATAACCATGGCCACTTTCTTTTCTGCGACTAAGGCAGCGATTTGGGCATCCCCTCCCAGTGGGCCCGATAAAAGGCGTTCCACTTCCAGACCTGCATCCTGAGCGTGTTTTCCGGTGGTTCCGGTGGCAACGATTTCTGTGCCTACGGATTTCAGGAAATCCATGTGTCTGTTCAAAAATGCCACCATTTCCGCTTTTTTCCCGTCGTGTGCAATTACTGCAATCTTCATGTTTATTAAAATTTTAGGTTAAGGTTTTTAATTTGGAATAGTTGTTCTTTTCTCACTTTTCCGACAGGTTGGTTATCCCAATGCCCTACCAGTTTTTTCGCTTTACGAAATTACAAATTTTCTCACAATTTTCGTTATGTGTCTACGGAAATATTTGCGTATTCGTTTGCAGAAATCAAGAAAAAGCGACATTTTTTAAAATATGCCGGAGAGTTTCAGGGCTACTACGGCAAGAGCTGCCAATAGGATGTAGCGAATGAATTTTGCACCCCATTTCAGGCTTAGGCGCGCTCCGAGCCATGCCCCGGACATGTTTCCGCATGCCAGCAAAAGTCCGGTTTTCCAATCCACCAGATCGTAGTAGATGAAGATTCCCAAAGCGATTGCGGTATAGAATAGGATGATGAAAAGCTTTATCGCATTGGCTTTCAGAAGGTCGAAACCGCATCCCAGCACCAGGCCCGCCAGCAGGATGAAACCTACGCCGATTTGGATGAACCCGCCATAAAATCCGATCCCGAAGAAAATAAGGAAACGGATGAATGGATTCTTGGCTTTTGCCTTTTCGGTGTTGCTTTTTACCCAGGAGTCCGAGTCGAGCAGCACCATAAAGAACATCACGACCAATAGTCCGGCAATGATTTTTTGCAGGAGGTCTTCGTGAATATCCACAGCTATGAATGCCCCTGCTATGCTTCCCAATGCCGTTGGGAGCAGCAGTTTGGAATCCGTGCGGATGTCCAATATTTTCTGTTGCCTGAATTTCCGGGTGGATACGACGTTTTGCAGCAGGATTGCCACCCGGTTGGTGGCGTTCGCTACGTTGGCGGGAAGCCCCAGAAAGATCAGGAAAGGAACGGTTAGCATAGAACCGCCTCCCGCAAACGTGTTGATGAATCCGGCTGCTGCTCCTAAGGCTATTAACAGGACTACCTGTGAGGCTGTCATGGTCTTAGAAAGATCTTTTCAGTATTTCGCGTATATTGTCCGCTTTCCCCATCGTGTAGTAGTGGATGGCCGGTGCGCCATGCGCCAGCAGGTCTTTGCTTTGTGCCGCGCACCATTCTATTCCCACCTGATAAATGTCTTTGTTGTCTTTACATTTCCGCAGTTCTTGCATCAATTCCTGCGGCAGGTCGAGGCTAAAGGCCCTGGGCAACATTTCGATGTGTGTTTGGGTAGAGATCGGTTTCAGTCCCGGAATAATGGGGACAGTGATTCCGGCTGCCCGGCATTGTTCGGTGAATTGATAGAATTTTTCATTGTCGAAAAACATCTGGGTGATGATATAATCCGCTCCGGCTTCTATTTTCCGTTTTAGGTTTTCGATGTCGATGTCGATGTTGGGGGCTTCGTAATGTTTTTCGGGATAGCCCGCAACACCGATGCAGAAGTTGGTGGATATGGCATTCGTGATGTTTTCATCTAGATATATCCCCTGATTGAGTTTATGGATTTGTTCCACCAGCTCGCAACTGTAACGGTGTCCCTCCGGTTCGGGACTGAAATGTTTTTGTCCCGGAATGGCATCGCCACGCAGGGCCACCACGTTTTGAATATCTAAGAAATTCAGGTCTAACAGGTCGTTTTCGATCTTATGTTTGCTGGCTCCCCCGCAAATGATGTGGGGAACGACTTCCACCGGAAAACGTTTCATAATGGCCGCTGCAATCGCTACGGAGCCGGGACGTTTTGTGACGGTCACTTTTTCGATCGTGCCGTCTGCTTTCTGGCGGTATTCCACTTCATCCCGATGGAATGTAATGTTGATGAAAGGCGGAGCAAATTCCATTAAAGGCTCGATGGAATTGTATAGTTTACTGATGTCGCTTCCTTTTAACGGCGGAACCAGCTCGAAGGAGGCGAAAGGGCTTTTTTTCTGCGCTAATATCTCGGTTACTTTCATAGTCTTATTTTTTGCGATGGCATCCCTTTTTTTCCCGGTATGTGATTTCCGGCAGGTCGGGGGGCCTCTGTGTTATTTTATTTTGCGTACAGGCTTTGCCTGTCGTGTCGGTTTCTTTTCTGTTCGGGTTCGGATTTATTTCCCATTTTCGGAAATCAGGTTACCTAAGAGCCTTTTTCCTTCTGTTTCATCGATTCCCCGTTTGGCACAATAGTCTTTCAATTGGTCTTTGCCGATTTTGCTGATACTGAAATACCGGGCTTCCGGGTGAACGATAAGCATTCCGCAAAGGCTGGTGGTGGGAATGATGGCATAGGAGGACGTGAGGTTTACTCCGATTTGGCCCGGCGCATCCAAAAGGTCGAATACATCTTTTTTCAGCGAGTGGTCGGGGCAGGCGGAATAGCCGAATGCCGGGCGTATCATGGGTAGTCCTTCTCCCACTTGTTCCTGCATCCATTCTGCCAGCGCTTCGGTGAGCCGGGAGCAGAGAGCCTCGCGTAGCAGGTGGTCGAAATCCCGGCAATCCTGGCAGCGGAATCTATCCTCCACTTTCAGGGTGAACAGGCCGATGCAACTTGTCCCTTCTGCTTTGGGCCTGATGTAATCCGTCAGGCTCAGGCATTCCGCATCGTTCTTTTGCTGCCGCAACATAGGCAGGCGATGGCCGTTATCGAGCACGATTTCGTCGTTTTCCGCATAAGCATTGAAAAACCTGACGACGATCGATGCTTCGAATTCCTGGCCTGCTATGACCGTTCCCAGCATTTCTAAAGCCGCCTGATAGGTCTGGTCGGCTTCGTCGTTCGTGTGGATGATTTCAGGGAATTTCCCTTTAAATCCCCAGAAATGAAAGAAGGGAGTCCAGTCGATCCGGTCGGCCAGTTCCCGGAGATCCATATTTCGTCCGGTCAGGTTGTGTTCGCCGAAGTTCCCGGTATCGAAACTTTTCCAATCGAAAACCGGGGCTTTGGATTGTGCTTCCGTGTAACTGAGCAGGTTGTCCTGCTTGTTGTAGTAATGGCGGCGCACTTCTTCCTGTTCCGCTTTTGCCTGGTTAATATATCCTTCGCGGTCTTGAAAAAGACGCTTTATGATTCCGGCCGTGCGGGAAGCATCGCCTCCCTGAATGACGCAATAATCGTATTTCGGAGCCAGTTTCACTGCCGTATGCACGGTGGATGTCGTGGCCCCGCCTACGATGAGCGGGAGGGCCAGTTGTTCTTTTTGTAATAGTTCGCAAAGTCCTTCCATTTCGTTCAGCGAGGGAGTGATCAGCCCGCTAACCCCGATAATGTCCGCTCCATGCTCTTTCGCGGCGGCGATAATGCGTTCGTTTTCCACCATAACGCCGAGGTCGATCACATCAAAGTTATTACAGGTCAATACAATATTGACAATATTTTTGCCGATGTCGTGCACGTCGCCTTTCGCCGTGGCGATTACCACTTTGTGGCGTGTTACGTTGCGTCCCCCGCTTGCGTTGTGTTTTTCAATTTCCGGTTGCAGGATAGCCACAGCCGTTTTCATAGCCTTTGCGGATTTCACGACCTGAGGAAGAAACATTTTTCCTTCTCCGAACAGTGTCCCCACTTTATCCATGCCTTGCATCAGCGGGCCTTCGATGATCTCTACGGGGGCGGAGTAAACGGTGAGCGCTTCGGCTAAGTCGGCGGGCAGGTATTCCGTAACACCTTTCACCAGTGCATAGCTAAGCCTTTCATCCAATGGGCGGGTGCGCCATTCTTCGTTTTTCACGGGTTTCCCGTCGGCGGTTTTGGTTCCTTTGATCTTTTCCGCCAGCTCAATCAGGCGTTCGGTGGCTTCCGGCTTCCGGTTAAGCACCACGTCCTCCACCGCTTGCAGGAGTTCCGGTTCAATGTCGTCGTATACCTGTAACATGGCGGGGTTGACGATACCCATATCCAGCCCTACGTTGATCGCATGGTAAAGGAATACGGAGTGCATGGCTTCGCGCACGGGATTGTTACCCCGGAAAGAGAACGACAGGTTGGAAATTCCTCCTGAAGTGCGGCTGCCGGGCAGGTTTTTCTTAATCCATTCTACGGCGCGGATAAAATCCACTCCGTAGTTGTTGTGTTCCTCGATCCCTGTCCCGATTGCCAGGACATTGACATCGAAAATAATATCTTCAGGCTGGAATCCGGCTTTTCCGGTCAGTATTTTATAAGCCCGTTCGCAAATTTCGATTTTGCGTTCAAAAGTGGCGGCCTGTCCCTGTTCGTCGAAAGCCATCACCACCACAGCCGCTCCCAGACGATGTATTTCACGGGCTTTTTCCAGAAAGACGGTTTCGCCTTCTTTCAGGCTGATGGAATTGACGATACATTTTCCCTGGGCGTTTTTCAATCCTGCAAGGATCGTGGCCCAGTCCGATGAATCGACCATCAGTGCGGCTTTCGATATATCCGGGTCGTTGCTGATAATGCGTACGAAAGTCGCCATTTCTTTTGCGCTGTCGAGCATCGCATCGTCCATGTTGATGTCGATGATCGAAGCCCCGTCCTCGATCTGCTTCCGGGCGATCAAAGAGGCTTCGTCGTAAGCCTGGGCGTGGATCAATTTGGCAAATTTCAACGATCCGGCCACGTTCGTACGTTCGCCGACATTGATAAAATTGTTCAATTCTTTATCGACAACCACCCGGTCGAGCCCGCTCACGATGAGCTGGGGCGTGTGTTCCGGAGCGATCCGGGGCGGCATGCCTTGCAGCGTTTCGCGTATGGCTTTGATGTGTGCGGGAGTTGTTCCGCAACAGCCTCCGGCTATGTTAAGCAGCCTTCCGGCAGCCATTTGTTTCAGGTAAGATGCCGTCAGTTCGGGACTTTCGTCGTATTCTCCCATTTCATTCGGCAAGCCCGCATTGGGATAGATGCTTAAAGCGCAGGTGACAATTTTAGCCAGGCGTTCGATAAAGGGAAAAAGGTCGGTTGCCCCGAAAGAACAGTTCAACCCGAAACTCAATAGCGGGTAATGGCCTACTGCCGTGTAGAGGGCTTCAAGGCTTTGTCCGGTGAGCGTACGCCCGCTCTTATCGTTGATTGTGGCAGAGAGCATCACCGGGAGATTCGTCCCTTTTTCCTCCTGCACTTTTTCAATGGCATATAGGGCTGCTTTGGCATTCAGTCCGTCGAAAACCGTTTCCGCCAATAATAGATCGGCTCCTCCGTCGATCAGTCCGGAAACTTGTTCCGAATAGGCTGCCACCAGCGTGTCGAAATCCACCGGGCGGTATTCCGGGCGGTTTACATCGGGCGATAGCGATAGGGTACAGGAGGTAGGTCCTATACTTCCGGCCACATATACATTTCGTCCCGTCACTTGGGAGGCTTCTGCTTTTGCCAGTTTCGCCCCTTCATAATTCAGGCGGTAGACCAGTGCTGTGCATTGGTATTCTTCCTGTGAAACGGCGTTGGAATTGAACGTATTGGTTTCGATGATGTCTGCTCCGGCTTCGATATAGGCGCGGTGTATCGCCCGGATAATATCCGGACGGGTGAGGTTGAGCACGTCATTGTCGCCTTTCAGGTTCACCGGATGTCCGGCAAACTCTTCCCCCCGGAAATCGGCTTCTCCCAATTTATATTTTTGGATGGCCGTTCCCATTGCTCCGTCGAGAATAAGAATACGTTGTTTTATCTCTTCTTTAATCATCATATTTTTGTCGGTCAATCGGATTTCCTTATCGGGAATCCGGTCGATAATCTTTCTTCGGTATTCAGGATTCAGAAAATTTTTAAAGTGAATTTTCCGAATATTCCCAGTTTGTCGTCTTTGATTATGATTGCTCCCAGAATATCGTCCGTTGTTTTAATCCTTTCCAGGCAGGGATCGATGTCCTCCGCAGTTTGCACGGTATTGGCAAAGGCTGTCGCATAAGTGTCAGCAAGCAGGGTGTCGCGGCAAACGATCATGACTGCATCCGCTTTTCCAAAACTTAACGAAGGTCCCACTGTTCCCGAAGAAGTGCAAATTCCCAGGGGAGCATAGGCCGCCTCGATGTGCAATCCTACTTTTTCCGAGAGCGGGGAATGTCCCGCAAAGACCGAAATATCTATATCTTCAATAATGTCGGCGTAAATGTCGCCTCCGTTTTCTACGATTACTTCCTGCACTTCAAATTCAGCTTTCAGGGCTTCGCCCACTTTGCGGGCGACTGCCCCCGCAACGGCACTCATAGGCCCGATTCCGCTTTTGTCTGCGACAGCCGACATCGCCCGAAAAATGAGCGGTGCGTCCGGAGAAGCCTGATAGGGCATGAGCGACCTGGCGTAGTCGGGGTCTTTGGCCAGGTAAGCCTCCATTTCGATTCGTATCCGCCGGATCAGCCGATCGGTAAAAGACGGCATGTCTTTATGGAACGATTTATGGTCGACACCGATCCATAGGTCTGTTTCTTTATATTTTGCTACAAAGTGCCTCCAACGGTCTTGTCGAAAATGCTTCCTATATGTGCGCTGAATGTATTCCAAGGAGTAGTGTGTTAGTGTAGGGTGTTATTCGGCAAATTCGATTCTGAACAGTTTCAGCGGGCACGATTTCAGGCACAATTTGCAGGCGATACATTTTTCCGGGTTGAATTTCAGTTTCCAATCCGGAGCACTGATCGTCAGCGCATGGGAGAAGCACGCCGAGGCGCAGTTGCCGCAATTGATGCAGCGGGCTTCGTCGCGCGACACTTTGCTGGAAACCGGGCTTACTGTTACTCCGCAACGGATGAGGTAGTTGATACCTTCTTCCATTTTATCGTCGTCCGCTTCCAGTTCCACCAGCAGATTGCCTGATTTTCCGGCCTGAATTTCTGCTTTTAATATATTGATCCGTATGTCGTATAGTTTCACCAGATCGTAAGTCAGCGAACGGTCGGTGGCATCTACCGGAAATGAGAGCACTACTTTTTTTATCATGGCATCCAATGTTTTTGTGTTAGTTAATCTTCTCCTACCAATCCTTTCAGGCTTGTCCCTACGGGCATAGGGCGTACGGGCTCGGTGAGCAGGAATTCACCTTTCTGTATCCACGATTTCAGGATGTCGGCGATCTCCCTGGCTTTTGCGAGGCTGGCAACCGGAGCCGTGCGTACTTTTTGGCCGTTCACTTCGATCGAGCCGGATTGCAGGGCGGCGTAGTTCGTTTTCCCCAGCACTTTGTTGCCGTTCCCATAGTCTACAACCGTGGTTTCGATCTGTTCGTTGCGAATGGAGACCCGCCGCGCCATATCTTCGTCGAGTACCGGAATCGGAATGCCGATTCCCACAAACATACTGACCCCGTATTTTTCGAAATAAGCTCCCCGCAAAAAATCGGCACTCATTTTTTTCAGGTCGCCGATCACGGCAATCGTCCGGGCGTTGCTGGTGGGGATTCCATATTCGTTTACCGGTTTGGTGGAGTGGAATTGTGTGCCGTTCCAGGTGACATATCCGTCCGTCCCGCACAGGAAAATATGCGTTCCCAACCCTATTGTGCGGCATTCGGGATCGTTGAGCAGGGGAGACAATTCACCCGCTGTGCTATACGATGCGTTCCGCATTTTGGGGAGTAGAGTTCCCATATAGGTGTATTTGATTTGCTCGGTGGTGTTTGTCGCCACATTATAGTTTTGGTAACAGTTCCGCGGATTGTAAAGAATGGCTTCATTGATCGTGTCTTTGTTGATCTTTGCTTTGATGTGTTTGCGCGGATAGCAGTCTGTGCCTTTTCCCCAGGCTTCCAGTGTAATATCTTTGCCGTTAATCAGGTCTTCTATGATGTGGGCACCTCCGTAAGCCGGAGAATTTGGGTTACAGTCCGTGGCTCCGATGTAGGTGTCTACGGCGGCCAGTCCTCCGCTGACGCGCACGCCGTTCAGCTCTATTTTTTCCATCCGGATGGGAGGGTTGGCATGTCCAAAATTGATAAATGCCCCGGAAGAGCACATCGCGCCGAAAGTAGCGGTTGTCACAACGTCCACTTTTTCCGCTATTTCTTTCGGAGATAACGTTTTAGATAGTTCGGATACTTCTTCAGCCGTCAGTACGACCGCCGTTCCGTTTTTTATCTTTTCGTTTATTTCTGCATACGACTTCATAATTTTTGTAAATTGAGGTTGAAAATCAATAATTTTCATTAATTTATTTGGGTTTCCTTCCAGTCCTTTCATAAGGAATCCGGCGGAATAACTCAGTTAGTCTTGTTGAAAAAGTGTTCCTGATGGCAATTATCTGATAATTATACAGAAACGATGATTTGGCAAATGTATGGGAAAGTCAGCGCATGCCGCGCATATACATAGAAAATACAGAAATAGACGAAGCGTTGAATGGCTGGTTTTGCTGTTTCATTTTCGTGTCTAAAATTTCTGTGTTGCTCATTTTTCTATGGTTTTAAATTATAACTCCTGTTATTCAGGACGGGTTTTGGCACCTTTCGGGAAGTTCCCGGAGGTTGTCGGAGTTTCACGGAGCCCAGTCTCTCAACCCCTCTTTATAATTCAAATAATCTGTCTTACGGATTGAATTGATTTTGCAAAGAAAATGGAAAAAAATGAAAAATCAAAACGTTCGGCTTGATTTCATCAGGATGAATGCTTTTAAACGATGTTTTTTCTTTCCTCCGGGTATTATTTCCCTGAATTCCACCGGACCGATGTTTGTTTTTCATTATCTTTGTTCCAAAATACCCTATCGGGGATGGTTGTCCTAAGGCGGTAAAAACGGATGTCACATGGCAGGTTCGATTAAGAAAAATTATATCTATAATTTGGTTAATACGGTATCGGGAATATTGTTTCCTTTGATTACGTTCCCCTATGTGTCGCGCGCTCTTTTGGCCGATGGGGTCGGACAAGTTCAGTTTTTCGATTCGATTATTTCCTATATCGCTTTGGTAACTTCGCTGGGGATTCCGCTTTATGCCGTGAGGGAACTGGCCCGGATCAGGGATGATGTGCAGGCGCGGAATAAGATGGCGATAGAGCTTATCATTTTACACAGTGCTTTGACTTTACTGGGGTATATCGTCGTTTTCACGATGGCGGTGACCGTGCGGAAGATTCAGGCCGATGTCCCGCTCTTCCTTTTGCTGAGTACCAGTTTGTTTTTTAATGCGATCGGCGTGAGCTGGTTTTATACCGCCGTAGAGGATTTTAAGTATATCACGGTGCGTTCCCTGCTGGTGAGGGTGTGTTCGGTGATCGCCCTTTTTATTTTTGTGAAAACACGGGAGGATTTGTTGTATTATGCGGCGATTCAGGTTTCGGCCACTGTGGGAAATAATGTTTTCAACTTTATCCGCCTGAGGAAATATATTTCCTGGAATATGTCCTGCCTGAAAGGGTTGCAGTTTAAAAAACATTTGCAGGTGTCGCTCCGGTTGTTTGTTTTAAATCTGATCGTGAGCTTATATGTGATATTGGATTCCGTGATGCTGGGTTTTATGAAGGACGAAACAGCGGTGGGCTATTATGCCGGGGCGATGCGTATGACGAAGATCGTGCTGGGAATCGTCACTTCGTTGGGGGTGGTTTTATTGCCGCGTTTTTCCAACTTAATCAGTACGGGAAAGCGGGGGGAATTTATTGCTTTGGGAAATAAAGCGGTCAGCTTTACGCTGGCGATGGTGTTGCCAATGACCGTAGGGTTGGTGTTGCTGGCGCATCCCATCATTATGTTGTTTTGCGGAAATTCTTACGAGCCTTCGATTCTCACGTTGCAGATCTTGGCGCCGATTATCATTTTTATCGGTTTCAGCGGCCTGCTGGGAATGCAGGTGCTTTATCCGCTGGGGCATGAGAAATTGGTGATTAAAGCCACGGTGTTCGGGGCTATTTTGAATATTACGTTGAATTTACTTTTGATTCCCCGGTATTCACAATACGGGGCGGCCATTGCGACCTTTGTGGCGGAGTTCACGGTGATGCTGGTGGTGCTGGTGTCAGGCCGGAAACATTTGCCTTTCCATTTCCTGAGCCGGCAGAACTGGGAGTATGTGATCGCCACTCTTCTCATGGCCGTGGTTTTATTGCCTTTGAATTTCTGTGGATTCAGCATGTGGCAGTCCGTTGTGCTGTGTCCGCTGGTGGGATGTATCGTATATTTCGGGTATCTGACCTTGCGCAGGGATCCGTTTTATCTGACCGTGAGAAGGATTGTCATTAAAAAATTAAGAGCATGAAAAAATACGATTTCCTGATTGTCGGAGCCGGGCTTTTCGGCGCTGTTTTTGCGAGGGAGGCCACCCGGAGGGGTAAAAAGTGTCTGGTGGTGGAACGCCGGAACCATATCGGGGGGAATTGTTATACCGAAAAGGTGAATGGAATCCGGGTGCATCGTTACGGCGCACATATTTTTCATACTTCCGATAAGCAGGTATGGGATTATCTGAACAGCTATATCTCGTTCAATCATTTTATCAATGCCCCTTTGGCCAATTATAAGGGAAAGCTGTATAACCTGCCCTTTAATATGAACACGTTTTATCAGCTGTGGGGAACGAAGACTCCGGCGGAAGCTAAAGCGCGGATCGAGGATCAGCGAAAGGAGTATGCGCATATCGGGCAGCCGCGCAATCTGGAAGAGCAGGCGTTGCTGCTGGGAGGAAGGGATGTGTATGAAACCCTGATAAAAGGATATTCCGAAAAGCAATGGGGTATGAAAGCTACCGAGATTCCGGCGTTTGTTATCCGGCGTTTGCCTTTCCGTTTTGTTTACGATAATAATTATTTTAACGATCGTTATCAGGGAATACCGGAATGCGGATATTCCGATTTGTTTGAGAAGTTGCTGGAAGGGATCGAGGTGCGCCTGAATACGGATTTCCTGCAAGATAAGGAGTTTTATGCCGCTATGGCCGACCGGGTGGTCTATTCCGGCCCGGTGGATGCGTATTACGATTATTGTTTCGGAGCATTGGGATACCGCAGCCTTCGTTTTGAAGAGAAATTTCTGGGCGATACCGATAATTTTCAGGGATGTGCGGTGGTTAATTACACGGACGCGGAAACTCCTTATACCCGGATTATCGAACATAAGCATTTTGAGTTCGGCACACAGCCGGGTACGGTGGTTACCTATGAGTATCCCCAGGCGTGGGAGCGGGGAAGTGAGCCTTATTATCCTGTGAACGATGAGGATAACAACACCTTGTATCAAAAATACAAAGCTTTGGCTGATCGGGAAGAAAAGGTGATTTTCGGCGGCAGGCTGGCAGAATATCGCTACTATGATATGGACCGGGTGGTTTATAATGCATTACGGAGGGTGAAAGATGAATTCGGAGATTAAGGTCAAGTTACTGGTATGCGCGCACAAGGCCGGAACCCTGCTGAATGACGGGCACTATATGCCCGTGCAGGTGGGAAAGGCATTGAGTGTGGCCGATTTGAATATACAGGGGGACGATACCGGGGAAAATATCAGCCGGAAGAATCCGTATTACTGTGAATTGACTGCTTTGTATTGGGCGTGGAAGAATTTGGAGAAAACGGATTATATCGGATTGTGCCATTATCGCCGATATTTCGATTTCACTCCTTGCCATTACCGTGAAAAATATACGATTCCTACGGCACAGCTCGGAGAAAGCCAGCGTTTACCCGCTCTAAAAAAATTGTTCCGGAGATACGATATTGTTTTGCCTGTTTCTATGGTTTTCAAAGAGAGCCTGTGGGAGCATTACGATAATTATCATATCGGGGAGGATTTGGAAGCGTTGCGGAAGGTGATCGGAGACCTGACACCCGCCTATTTAAAAGCGTTCGATGCGGTGATGAGCAGGAATAATAAATTATCGGGCTATAATATGTTTCTGACGAAATGGGAAACTTTTAATGGCTATTGTGAGTGGCTGTTTCCTGTTTTGTTCGAACTGGAAAAGCGGATTAAAATTCCGGACGATCCCTATCAGGCGAGGATTTTCGGCTTTATGGGGGAACGCCTGCTTAACGTTTATTGCCGTCACCACCGATTGAAAGTGAAATATTACCCCATTGTCATGGTGGACGACGAAGGAGGAAAAAGGAAATGTATTTGCCGCTATTGGCGGATAAGAATAAAAAACCATTGTGTTTATCGTGTGAAAAGAGGGGCTGAAAGTTTGGGAATCCATAAAAAATAAAGTCACGTCAGTTGCAAACCCGGAGGGGAGGAAGCAGTCATTCTGCTTAAATTATGTAAGGTTTTCCATTGGAAATAGGATTTTTTCTTTTTCTTTGTGAAAAATTAATTTCTGATGCAACAATCGAATCGTTTATTGGCTCTCGACGTTTTACGGGGGCTGACTGTGGCCGGTATGATCCTGGTGAATAACCCCGGAGCATGGAATGTATTTGCTCCCCTGCGACATGCGGCCTGGAACGGGCTGACCCCTACCGATCTGGTATTCCCTTTCTTTATGTTCATTATGGGAGTTTCCATGTTTTTTTCTTTGCGGAAATACGATTTCACTTTTTCGAAAGAGTCGGCCTGGAAGATCTTGAAACGGGCGGTCATTATTTTCTTAATTAGCATCGGAATCAATTGGTTCAGGATTTTGTTTTCAGCCTTGTGCGATATAGAAAACACCGACATGACGCTGGTGCAGCGGCTGGCGGCCAATGTGTTCCCGTTTGAGAATATCCGGATTCCCGGAGTGTTGCAGCGGTTGGCGATCAGTTATTTCGGGGCGGCCCTGATCAGTTTGTGGGTGAAGCCGAAGCACTACTGGAAAGTGATTACGGGGATTCTGCTTGCTTATGGCGTGATATTGTTTGCCGGACATGGGTTTATGCGTACCGAACAGAATGTAATCGGTATCATTGACCGGGCTGTGTTCGGTGAAAATCATATTTTAAAAACTGTTTCGCCGGAGGGGGTGTGGTTTGGTTTCGATCCCGAAGGTTTGTTGAGCAGCCTGCCCTGCTTTGCCCATGTGCTGATCGGTATGTTTATGGGATATATCCTGTTGAGCATAAAAGATAATCGTGAACGGATTCAGCGACTTTTTATTTATGGCACAGTGATGGCGTTTATCGGATTGCTGTTCAGCTATGGTTGTCCGATCAATAAGAAAATCTGGAGTCCTACTTTTGTGCTGGTGGCTTGTGGATTCGCTTCCCAATTGCTGGCGTTGTTGATTTTTGTGATCGACGTAAAAGGTTTCCGGCGGTGGAGCCACCCTTTTGAGGTGTTCGGGGTGAATCCGTTGTTCCTGTATGTGCTGTCGGAGGTGCTTGCGATTGTTTTGGATGCAGTGTGTTTTTACTATCACGGGGAATTGATTTCCGTGAAAGGTTTTATATACAATGTCTTGTTGAAATCGTGGATTGAGCCGCAATGGGCTTCGCTGGTGTATGCTTTGGCGTATGTGGCGCTGCATTGGGCTGTGGCGGAAATTTTATACCGGAAACGGATTTATATAAAAATATAATAGTCATATAATTTTTGAATGATGCTGAGAACAACTGTGGCAAGTGCATTGGTGTTTGCTTCCCTGACGGGGATCGGGCAAACCGTGATGAAAAAAAATAACTGGGAATGCCGGATCGGTAGGGATGGCTTTATCGAACAGATGATTTTTCGGAATAAGGCGGGGAATGACACGATTCCGTTTTTCCGGAAGGAAGAAAAGGCCGGGCCTCGTTTTTATGCCAAACGGGAAAATCAGGAGGTGAAAGCCCGCTGGGTGCCGAGTGGTTATAATTGTTTTGTGGCGATGATCGACGGGGTGGAATGTATGATTAAATATCGGGAATACCGGGGATGCCCGGCCATGGAGGTCACTTTGACCAACCGGGGAAATGTGACTTTCCAGCCGGAAAAGGCCGGATTGAAGTTGGGGATAGATACGTATATGGATAAATATCCCGATTGGTTTCACAAATATTTTCCTACGCTGATGCATTGTGAAAAAACTCATTTCTACGGTTATCTTCAGACACCGGAGGAGCATACGCTGGCCTTGGTGTCGGAACAGCCTGTGGCTTCGTGGAGTGTGGATTATAATTTGGGCTATATGGATCCTGCTCCCTATTGGTTTATGGGCCACCGGATCGAATCGCTGAATCTTGATTTGTTGAATGAATTACCTTTGCCCGACCGACATCCGCAACATTTGTATGAATTGAAGCAGGGGGAATCGAAGTCGTGGCTGATTGCGTTTGTGAATGCCGGAAAATTAGAGGATTTGGAACAGGCCGTGACTCAGGCGGCTGATATTCCGATGATTTATGCGGAAAGAACTTCATTCCGTCCGGGGGACGAGGCTGTGTTCGAGGTGTGGGGGAAGAATCCGGTTGTCCGGGTAACGGACGATGCCGGGAAAGAGATTGCCTGCCGGATGAAGGCGGCGAACGACCGTCGGCAGGTGAGTGTGGTATTGCCCCGGACAGGATTGTATCGGGTGGAGGCGGTTAGCGGTGACAAGCAGGCGGAAGCCGTGCTGGCCGTGCCCCGTTCCTGGGAATGGACGATGACCAAAGCCCGGGAAAACGCTTTGCGCTATCATCAGAAAGCCACTTCACACGTGGAGAGCTGGTATGGGTTTTACTCTGCTTTTATTGCAGCGAAATATTTTCCCGACAAGCAGGTGGACCGGGCGTTGAGCGACCGTTTCGACCTGGTGTTTAACCTTTTGCACGACACGGCGAAGATGGAGCCGAAGTATTATGCAAGCCGGATTCAAAACACGGCGGGAATCATCGGGATATTGGTGGACAGGTATGAGGCGGGAGGAAATACGAAAGATATGGAGGATGCCTGCCGGCTGGCAGATTGGATGATTCGTAGTTCGCAACGGGAAGACGGGGCCTATTGTAACCGTCATACGGTGTATACCAGCGTGATCTACATTGCCAAAAGTATATTGGAATTGGCCGAGGTTGAAAAGCGTTTGGGACAAAAAGAGGCTCAATGGCAGGAGGCTTACGAACGCCATTATGCTTCGGCGAAACGGGCAATCGATCAGTTGGTGGCCTCACAGGGAAATTTCCAGACCGAAGGGGAGATGACGTTTGAAGACGGCATGATTTCGTGTTCGGCTTTACAGATCGGCTTGTTTGCCTTGTTGCAGGAGGGTGAACAGGAAAGGCGACATTACACGGATGCCATGATGAAGATATTGAACAGCCATAGCTGCCTCACCCAGTTAAGGGTGCCGGATGCACGCCGTCGGCAGGGAACGATGCGCTATTGGGAGGCCCAATACGATGTGCAGATGCTGCCCAATATGTTTAATTCGCCTCATGGCTGGAGCGGCTGGCGGGCTTATGCTACCTATTACGCTTATTTATTGACCGGGGAAGAAAAGTGGCTGGAACAGACTTTTAATGCGATGGGAGCTTTTGCCAATTTGATCGATTACCGGAACGGCGATTTGCGGTGGGCTTTCGTTGTCGATCCGCATTTACGGGTGGAACAGGCGTGCAGTCCTGACCGGAAAGTTACTTTTGACGATTTGAGTTTCGGAAATCCGCATCCAAAATTATACGACACCCGTAAATTTGTTATCGGGGAACAGTATGTTCATATGATTAGCGACTGGCAAACGGTAAATACACAGGATAACGATGTGCACGAAGTGTTTAAGTGCATCGGGGAAACCGTATTGACGAATGCTTTTATCCTGGAACGTGCTGACGGAACGGTGGTGGGGTATAACTGTAAAGTGAAGCAGGAGAAAGGCCGTTTGACGGTGAAGGGGGACGAAAAGCAGATCACCCGTTTACATTGTAACCTGAAACATCCTTCCGAGGTGGTGTTCAACGGGAAGAAAGCCCGGATGGATGCCGGAATGGGTTGGGTGGAATAAACGGAGCGTATGGTTGAAAAGGATGTATGAGGATTAGCACACGAATGAATGATCGCAGTTTAAGAATGTAGAATATGGAGTTGTCATTACCTGCCTTTGAATATCGAGTGAGGAAACAGAACGGGATGCCCGTGATTTATGACATCATCCGTAAAAAATATGTTGCCTTAACCCCGGAAGAATGGGTGAGGCAACATATCGTTCATTTTTTGATTGGCTATAAAGGCTATCCGCCCGCTTCGATTGCCGTGGAAAAGGAGATCGATCTTTATGGGTTGCGCCGCCGTTTCGATCTGGTGTGTTTCGACCGGAAAGGAGTGCCGTTTCTCATTGTGGAATGTAAAGCCCCTACGGTGGAACTATCGCAAAAAGTGTTCGACCAGGTATTCGGTTACAATCTGGTGATGTCTGCCCGCTATATCGCCGTGACCAACGGCGTGAAGCATTATTGCGGTTGCATGGGGCTTGAAAAACAATTTTCTTTTCTGAATGATTTCCCGTTTTTTGAAGATAAAAAATAAGTAGAAAAAGTCTTTCCGTTATTTATGTTTAAGATAAATAACGGAATAATCTCTTTATAGAGGAGTAAGAAAAGAGATTTTTCAGACTTTTTCAGTTTTTACGAGCATGCGCAGTTCGTGTTTGACGAAACGGCGGATGACACTGTATTTCGGATGGAATACATATTGGGGACGGATAGAACTTTCTTTTAACAGGAATGCTAAAAGGCATATCAACCCCAATAGTGTAAGCCAGCCATATAATTCCTTCATGGAGGTCATCAGCGCCTGCTGTTGTAAAGCTCCGTAAAGCTCACCTTTAGGAAGCTGTCCGGCAAAGGGATGCACCCGGTCTAAGGTGGCTCCGAGCAACATGGCATTCTTTTTGGCGGCAGCCGTCAGGGCATGTCCCAAAACGGCAGTTCCCAAAGCTCCTCCGAATCCGGCGCTTACAAATGCCTGTATGGATATGGCCTGAAAGAAAAGCTGGAACGGAACCCGTGAGAGGGCTGTCAGAAAGCAGATGGCGATGATGACATACCCGAAGCTCCTTAGAAATATAGGGAATACCAATGTTTCCTTTGGTAAATTATAGTCTATTATAAAATAAAAATACATCAGATACCCGGTGAACGCCGTGAATGCAATGACCGTCATGCTTTTATAACTCCATTTTTGCCGGGCGAAAACATAGTAGGTAAAGATGCTTCCCGTAATGATTCCGGCAAGCACCACCCAGTTCAGGGAGATCACGTTTAAGGAATCGTAACCGAGCACGGCTTCCAGGTAGATGTGCTCGAACAAATGGGATGGAGCCAGCAAAATATCGATCACGATATACAGGATAAAAGTCAGGTAAACGGTCCGGAATTTCCAGGTTTCCAAAGCAATGAACGGATGCCGGATAAACGAAGCCCTCCATAAGTTTAAAAACAGGATGATAAGGCTGGCAAAAGCGGCTGTCCGGATATAGGTGGAGTCGAACCATTCGTAGTGTTCCCCGTAGACACAGATGAAAATGAGGCATAACAAGGTCAATCCCCACATCAGCGCCCCTAACCAGTCTATTCCGTACAAGGGAAGTTTCCGCATGGAAGGGAGTTTTTTGAACAGGACGACGGTTGCCAGCATCATCCCTCCGAGTAAACCGATCACCAGCCAGTGCATAGATTCCCATTTCGACCAAAATGCCGTATATACGGTAATCAATCCGGACAATTGGATGCAGCTTTGCACCAGCAGATAGATGTAGCTGAAAAATACGGATAAATCCCTTTTCGGGGTAATCCAAAGCTGGATGGTGGAATTGCACTCGAAAGTCCCCCACATCCTGAAAATTCCTGCAACGAAGCAGGTGGCTACGAGCAAAGGGACGTTACGGGTGTATACACAAATGAGGTTACAGCAAATGATGGCGATGCAGCAGGTGAGCAATGATGTTTTCGAATTGAACCGGAATTTTAGCCGGAACATGACGGTGAAGGTCAGGGCCATGCCGACCATAGAGGCATAGCCTGCCATCATGATGTCTTCCTGCATCAGGGATAACCCTCCCACCATTTCGCTTACCGCAGCCAGATAGACTCCCCCGGAAAGCTGGAAAATAATGACAAAAACGACAATGATCCACGGTTTCAGTTTTTCCGGGATAAAATCACGGATCGCCGGGATAGAAAAAGGTCCTGTTTCGTGCATAAATTTAATATTTAACTATGCATTCTACGTTCATTCCCGCGCGCAGCCGTTCCAGGTGTTCGGGAGCGTTTCCTCCGGCAAATTCGATACGGACGGGGATACGTTGTTCTATTTTTACAAAATTCCCGGCAGAGTTATCCTGAGGAATGAGCGAAAAGCTCGATCCTGTGGCGCGGGAGATGGATTTTACCACACCTTTGAAAACAACGTCCGGAATGGCATCGATTTCCAGTTCTACCGGTTGGCCTTCCCGGATGTTGGCGGTTTGGGTTTCTTTATAATTGGCCACAATCCATTTGTCGTTTTGGTCGACAATGTCCACCAGAGTTTGTCCCGGCTGGATCAATTGCCCTTCCTGTATCTCTTTTCTTCCCGTCGTTCCGTCGCAGGGAGCTGTGATGACGGTGTAGGAGAGGTTCAAACGGGCTATTTCAAGCGTTGCTTCTGCCAGTTTGATTATCGCGTTTGTTTGTTCCAAACGTTGGGTTTGTTCCTGTTTTAAGAGAGCTGTGGATTGCTTTTGGCGCAACAATAACTCGAATCTGGCTTTTGAAGCTTTGTAATCCGTTTCAATGGCATCGTATTGCTGCTTGGTGACGGCTTCCTGTTCCAACAGGTTTTTATAACGGTTATATTCCCGCTCGGCATTGTCAAGGCGGATTTTGGCTTCCTGTATTCCGGCATCCGATACGGAAAGGTTGTTTTGGGTGGTGTTGATCGTAGAATTTTGCACCACCTGTCCCGACAGGGCATTTTGGTAGTCGGCTTCTGCCTGGGCTAACCGTAGCCTGAATTCCGCATCTTCGATCATGGCAAGGGTATCGCCTTTGTGCACCTGTTGGTATTCATGGAAGTAAATCTTTTGTATAAATCCCTGCACTCTGGAGTTTACCGGGACGATTAATTGTTTTACCTGCGCATTGTCTGTGTATTCCACATTTCCCCAATGGATAAAGCGGGAGCTAACCCAAACAATGCCACCTAAAAGTAGCAGGCTAACCGTGATATTATAGATTCCTTTTTTAGTTTTTCGTTTCATGTCCTTGATATTAAAATGGATGGTTTATAAATTTCCTACTGTTTTTTTGAGCTTATAGTAATTGAAGATGATGTTGATGCGGGCATTGGCTACTTCCAATTCGGCATTTAGCTTGGAATTGCTTGCATCGAGCATATCTGTAATCAGGGCCAGCTCGTTCAAATAGCGATTGTTGATAACGCTGTAATTTTGGGTGGCGAGTTCCAGGCTTTTTAGCTGGGTGTCGTAAATGGTGAAGGCTTCCTGAAAACGGATGTAAGCCTCTTTGACAGCTGTTTGTATGTTTTCCTGGGATAACAAGTCGGTTTCTATCGCTTTTTGAGTGGCGAGCTGGGATAGTTTTATTTTTCTTCCGGATTTGAAAGCCGAAGCGATGTTGAATTTCAGCCCGATACCGACATACCAATAATTGAGGTTTTGGTCGATGGGGGGAACTTCAATGGTGATGGGACCGTCGAAACGGTCGCCTGCAAACAGGGCGATCGAAGGCAGGCGTTCTGCTTTTGCCGTCTTTTCCAGATGTTCATGCTGCCTGATGTTCAACTGGGTTTGTTGCAAAATAGGCGATTCTGTTTTGGCGGTTTCCTGCCATTGGTTTTCGTTGAACGGGATAGGCAATTTCTCCAATAGCGTGGTGTCCGTTTCTATGACAGTTTCTTGCGGCAAGCCTAAAACCGTCACCAGTTGATGGTTTAGGATCAGTATTCCGTTTTGAATTTGGGTTAATGCCAATTCCAGGGATTTTAACTGCAATTCATAGCGGGTGATGTCGTTTTTCAGAGCCAGCCCCTGCTGTTCTTTGGCTTGAATATCGGATAATAATTTTTGGGTTTGCTCGATGTTTTTCAGATAGACTTCTTTTTGATTTTGAAGTTTATACATTTCCAAATAGTTGCCTGCCAGCAGGAAACGGATGTCCTGCTTGTTTTTTTCTTTGTCTAATTGTGCCAATTGCTGCTGTAATCTGGCAATGGCGATCTGGTTCGATATGGTTCCGCCTGCGTAGACAACCTGCGACGCTTCTATGGCAAAGTTGTTCCCGAAATGGGGCATGGGGGCATTCTGCCCGTTCGAAAAATTCCTGTCGGATAACCAGGCATCCCCCAAATAGCTGGCAGAAACGGATACATCGACGGAAGGGAGATTGGCACTTTTGGCCACTTTCACGGCTTGCCCGGCCTCCTCTTCCCCGATACGATACGTACGGATGCTCCGGCTGTTGGAATCTGCCAACTGGAACAAGTCCTCGATGCTCAGCTTTTGTTTTAAAATGGTTTGGGCGGTTAGAAAAGGCAGGTTGCCCGAAAATAGGATAAATAATAGAATTCCTTTCATTCTTTTCATGTGATGATTGTTTATGATCTTGTTATCCGTTCCCGGAAATCGGTTGCAAATTTCGGAGAAAAAGATTTCCGTCGAAAATCTGAAAATGCACAAAATTGGTTTAATTTGGACATATTCCCGATTGGAGCTATCTTTGCTGAAGTTTAAAATGGAGTGAAGATGAAGAATGAAATGCGTATAAAAAACATCGGTGAATTATATCCCGGTGGCGGTAATACGGACGATTTGAGAAAAAAGGTAAACTGCCTGACAATCGATTATCAGGATGTGGTTTCCCAGCTTGCTTCGGCTGTTTATTTCGATGCGCTTATAACCGTATTGGTATTATCAGGAAAAGGGACGGTGTATGTGAATTACAGGGCATACCCGGTAGGGGTGGATCATTTGTTGGTGTTGTCGTCTTCGCATCTGTTCCATTTCAGTGCCTGTACGCCTGATTTCAGGTGTTTGTGCCTGTTGGTCAGTAAGGAATTTATCAATGAAATGGATTCTACGGATATGATCTACCACAGGGTGAAATACGGTGTCCGGCTTTATAATGCCCCGATTATAAAGCTAAGCCCGGATAATGCCGCATTGCTTTCCCGGAGGATTGCCGCCGTTAATGAAACCATCGATCGTCCTGATCATTTTTATTACAAAGAAATGGTGTTGAACACCCTTTTCACTTTTTATCTCGACCTGAGCAATATCATCGAACGCTACGCTGTTACCAATGGGGAAGGAAATTTAACCCGCTATGAAAGTACGATCAAAGCTTTTATCGAATTGCTGGTGTCCCATTACCGGGAGGAACATAAGGTGGAATTTTATGCTTCCCGCCTGAATTTATCGGCGCATTACCTTACTTTGATCGTGAAGCGGGTGACCGGGCAAAGCGTGTGTGATTTTATATTTGAAATGCTATATAGCGATGCCCGTACGCTGCTGACGCAGTCGAAGTTGTCGATACAGGAAATTGCAGTTTTGTTGAATTTTTCAGATCAATCTTCTTTTGGTAAATTTTTTAAGCGGAAAGCGGGGCTTTCGCCTGTTGATTTCCGGAAAAAAGGCTGAACGGAAACTGTTGTAAAAGTAAGAGCCGAACGGATTTTACAGACAAACAGATTTCCGGAGAAAAACGAAGTGAAAAATTTCGAAACGGTCGCTGATTCTTGTTATATGCCGGATAGGCAATAAAAAAAGGGACAGAAAATCTCTGTCCCTTCTAAATGAAAAGTTACTTATAACCCTGCGATCAGGCAAAAATTACCTCGATGGTGTTCGGCAGCTTTGTGGTATAGAGGAGTTTTTCTGACAGATATTGATTGGCGATAATATCTGCTCCGCTTACCGGGTTACTGCTGTTGTCGATTGAATAGTTCGCAACTTCTTTTTCCGAATTGAAACTTTTCACTTCTTTATTGCCTAACCGGATACTGCCGCTGATCGGTGAAGTGAACTTGCAGCAAACGTCGTATTGCATGTAATAGGTTTCGTTCGGATCGATCAGGGCTGCGAATGAAGAAATGACGTAATCTTCTCTCGGAGTCGAATCGTATTGGTAAATTTTACTATGGCCGGTAGCAACAAGAGTTTTCTGAGAATTGAACAGTTTCACTTGTGCCACAACGCCTTCCATCCCTCTTTTCATATTGAGCTGAGAAGTGATGTAAAAATTGATAAGACTTGCATTTGTTGTTTCCATGACTTTATTTTTTAATGATTACTGAATAACTTATGTATCCATCAATTTAACAAACACTTTGCGCACCAATGTTAATCATCTTGTATGTTACATCCGTTATGTAAATATACTTGTAGTTGCATGAAACAACAAAAGAAAACAGGAGTATTTACCTGTTTTTGACACTTATAATTTAAAAAAAATCACTTTTTTCAAAGAGTATGTAATCGTTTAATTGATTGTAAAATAACGATTTACATTTTTAATAAGAATTGAACATCGTCGAGTATACCGCCGATCTCGTTATACGGATGGTATCTCCCTGGGGGATAAGTTTATCTAAAGGAACTGACGATTGGGTAAACTCTTTAGAGGGTTGCGGATTGCCCGAAACTCTTTTTTGCTGGGCTTCATAGCCGGCAAAAGACATCAGAATGGCAATGATTGTCCCTACTTGCAGCAGGTCATTTAGTCGTTTGGTAAATCTGTATTTTGTCATAGCGTGTCTTGGTTATGTATCGTCATTATACGTTAGTAAGATGCAGAGGTTTGCCGATAGGTTGCGTTAAGGCTTTAATTTTTTCTTATAAATCTGAAATTTGGGATTTATTATCTATTATTTGTTATTTATAATACAAAGTAGATGCTAAACATTTAAGTGATTTTTATGATATTGATTGTCAGTTGTTTGTGTGATAAGGGTTTGGGCGTTGTCGGGGAATTGGTGTGGAATTATGTGGAATTTTCCGGAATCGGGGTGGGGAAATATTGTACATCTCAACTCGTTTCCTGTTGCGAGTAGGTTTTCAATAAAGAATGTTCCTGTTAAAAAATAGGGTATTTTTTGTGTGTATCCATCGTTTCATAAACTGATGAATGGGTTTCCGAATGGGGTAAGACGGGAATCCCCGATTGGTGGGGTGTGATTTCCCGGTGGCCTGTTTCTTATGGACGACCGGAACATTGCTATTGTGAAATCGGGCGGGGATAAATTCAAAAAATTTAAAATAAGCATGTAAAATTTCAGTGTGTAAGGAAGATTTATTGATTGGAATATCCTAAATTTGTTTCGTTATTAACAACTACAAACTAATAAAAACGAAACTATGAAATTTTTTATCGACACGGCCAATCTGGAACAAATCCGGGAAGCCAATGAATTGGGAGTCCTCGATGGAGTGACGACCAACCCGTCGCTGATGGCGAAGGAAGGGATTAAAGGAGCGGAGAATATTAAAAAACATTATGTGGAGATCTGTAAGATCGTAAACGGGGATGTCAGTGCCGAGGTGATTGCAACGGACTATGCCGGGATGATCCGGGAAGGGGAGGAATTGGCTGCTTTACATCCTAATATTGTGGTGAAAGTTCCTTGTATTGCCGACGGAATCCGGGCGATTAAATATTTTTCCGGAAAGGGCATCCGCACGAATTGTACATTGGTGTTTTCGCCCGGACAGGCTTTATTGGCGGCAAAAGCAGGCGCAACGTATGTTTCTCCGTTTGTAGGCCGTTTGGACGATATTGCGAGCGACGGGATTGAACTGGTGAGTAAAATTGTGGATATGTATAGTTATTACGGTTATCAAACTCAGGTTTTAGCCGCTTCTATCCGTTCCACTCAACATATTATTCAATGTATTGAGGCGGGTGCCGATGTGGCAACGTGCCCTCTTTCAGCCATTGAGGGATTGCTGAATCATCCGCTGACACAGAGCGGACTGGAAAAATTCCTTGCAGACTATAAGAAAGTTAATTCGTAATGCTTATTAAATTATTCGAGGACAATCCCAATCGCCGGGATATTCTTAAAGTTGTAGACAGTTTACGCGACGGTGGTGTTATTATTTATCCTACGGATACGGTGTATGCTATGGGGTGTGATATAAACAACGTCAAAGCGGTGCAGCGGGTGGCCCAGTTTAAGGGGGTGAAGCCGGAAAAGGCTAATTTTTCAATGATTTGCCGTGACCTGAGCAATATCGCTGCTTATGCGAAAGTGAACAATGACATATTTAAGGTGATGAAGCGGAATTTACCCGGGCCTTTTACGTTCATTTTGCCTGCAACGAACAAATTGCCGAACGTGTTGATGAATCGGCGTAAGACGATAGGGATTCGTATCCCGGATAATTATATCGTACATGCTATTGTGGAAGAATTGGGAAATCCATTATTGACGACCTCTTTGCACGATGAGGATGAGATCGTTGAATATATGACCGATCCCGAACTGATTCACGAGAAGTATGAGAAAATAGTGGACATGGTTATTGACGGCGGTTTTGGGCATAATGTGGCCTCGACAGTCGTGGATTGCACCGGAGACGAGGCCGAAGTGATCCGGCAGGGGATCGGCGAGATCGAGTGATAGGTGAAGAATGTAAATCTATTATATAAGCTGTCCATATTTTATAGGACAGCTTTTTTTGTCGGTATTGTTTTTGCAGGAAGAGAAAGGAACGTTTTTATATCGGCGACGTATTGTTAAGAAATAGAAAGGAGGGTCAATTATGTTTTGGGATTTTGTTTTGAGGCTGGTGGTTGCAGGTGTGTTGGGAGGCGTTATCGGCTGGGACAGGGAATACCGGGCTAAGGAGGCGGGGCTGCGTACCCATTTCCTGGTGGCTATCGGGAGTGCGCTGATCATGATTGTTTCCCAGCACGGTTTTGCGGATGTGCTGGGAAAGCCGGGAGTAGGTTTAGACCCCAGCCGTATTGCGGCACAGGTGGTGAGTGGAATCGGTTTTATCGGTGCCGGGACGATCTTGATTCAGAAACAGTTTGTGCGTGGATTGACGACGGCGGCAGGATTGTGGGCTACTTCGGGAATCGGTTTGGCTGTGGGAGCGGGCATGTATTGGGTGGGATTGTGTGCTATGGTTCTGACGCTGGTGGGATTAGAGTTTTTGACGATTGTTTTTAAGAATGTGGGAGAACATAGCTCTTTATTGGTGTTTGCCACAAAAGATAAGGAAAACTTGAAAAGGGTAGCCAATGAGCTACATATCCGGAATTACCGGATTGCCAGTTATGACGTGCAACAGGAGCGTGTGGAAGATGCGGATATATACCATGTTACGATGGTGGTGAAAACCAAACGCCATATCGATGAAACTCTTTTGTTTCAATTCTTACAAGATCTTCCCGATCTGACCCTGGAACGGATGTCGTGATCTTATTTCTTCCAGAACGATTTGGTGAACAACACCATCACGGTGAACAGTTCGAGCCTGCCCACCAACATAACGAATGCTAAGAATATTTTAGCGAAGTCGTTCAGGTGGGAAAAGCTGTACATCGGGCCGACACTCCCGAATCCGGGACCTACGTTGCTGATACAGGTGACGACGGCACTGGTAGCTGTGACCACGTTTTCGGTGAAAAGCGTCATAATCAGGCTGCTGACAGTGAGTATGATGATATAAAGAATAAAGAATCCCATGATGCTGGTCATGATGCTGGGATGGACGCTTTTGTTATTATACTTCACATTGATAACTCCGTTGGGATGGATAATCCTTTTGAGTTCGATGAATGAATTTTTGAACAGCAGCAATACCCGGACTACTTTTATACCTCCAGAGGTGGAGCCTGCCGACGCTCCCATACACATCAGTAAAAGCAGGATGAAACCCAGCAGTGGGGGCCATAGCAGATAGTCGGCTGTGGCATATCCCGTGGTGGTCATCAGGGTTACTACCTGAAAAGTCGCATCCCGGAAACTTTTTTCCAGTCCGGCCCAATTGCTTAAGTAAAGCCCTGTGCCGATGACCAGGCTGGAAACGACCGTAATTCCGATGTATAGCTGAAATTCGTTGTCTTTCAGGAGTTTTAGGACATTCCCTTTCACGGCCATATAGAGTAATCCGAAGTTACATCCGGCAATGAACATGAAAGCAACCATGACATATTGGATGTAAGCGGAATCCCAATAACCCACGCTGGCCTGTTTCGTGGAGAAACCTCCGGTGGCCATCGAGGTGAAAGCGTGGCAGACGCTGTCGAAAATTCCCATACCTCCGAACGACAGGAGAATGGTTTGCAGGGCGGTAAGCCCTACGTATAAGAACCACATTCTCCGGGCCGATGCACTGAATGTGAACGAGGTTTTATTATGGGTAGGTCCGGTTACTTCGGCTACGTAAAGATCCCTGCCTTCGATTCCGAGGCTGGGAAGAATGGCTAAAAACAGCATAATAATCCCCAATCCGCCCAGCCATTGGGTGAGGGAACGCCAAAACAGAGTGGCATGGGGCAACGCTTCCACATTGTCGAGGATAGACGACCCTGTGGTGGTGAATCCTGACATGGTTTCAAAAAAAGCATTGACGAAGGAGGGGATGGTATTCCCTATGATGTAGGGTAAACTCCCGAATATGGAAAAAATGATCCACACCATCGTAACGGTAAAATATCCGTCTTTTTTAGCCAGTACCCGGTCTTTGGGTTTAATGAAATAGGCCAGAGTGCCGCCGATGCCTGCTGTGATCAAGGCGGAATAGAAAAACGCCATTCCGTCGTTTTCCCGGTAAAGCAGCGAGATAATGACGCATGCGAAAAGAAAAACACTTTCGAGCAGCAACAACCTGCCCATGATGTTTGTGATAAATCGGAAATTTATCATTTCTGGAAATACTTAATTACTTTTTTTACTGCGCTGGGAAGTGCAAAAATCACCACATTGTCGCCCGGGAGAATCTGAACGTCCCCTTTGGCAATAATAGTTTCGTCACCACGGATCACGCCCCCTACGGTGGCATCAACCGGGAAGTTTATGTATTGCAGCTCTTTCCGGGTGATCTTAGACCCTTCCTGAGCGATTAATTCAAAAACTTCAGCTTCCGAGAAGGTGAGGAATTTCAAATGGCGCACATCCACATTCATGGTATAGCGGTAGATATGTGAAGCTGCGATCAGTTTCGTATTGATAAGCGTCCCGATCCCGATATTCTCGGCCAGGTCGATATAGTCGATGTTTTCCACTTCCGCCACACTCTTTTTCACCCCCATTTTTTTAGCCAGAAGGCAAGACAGGATATTGGTTTCCGAAGAGCCTGTCAGGCAGATGAAAGCGTCGATATTCTTGATGCCTTCTTCACGCAGCAGGGTGAGGTCGCGTCCGTCGCCGTTAATCACCAGCGTCGATTTTAATTTATCGGCCAGCTGAATACATTTTTCGCGGTCTTTCTCGATAATCTTGACATTATAGTGCTTTTCGAGCAGGGAAGCTGCTTTGACTCCAATGCGGGAAGCTCCCACGATTACGATGTTTTTGATTTCGAACTGCTCTTTTCCGCATAAGGCGAAAACATTGGAAACGAAAGAAGGACGGGTGACGATAAATACCAGGTCGCCGTATTTCAATTCATCGTTTCCCCTGGGGATAATGGTGTGGTTCTGCCTTTTTATGGCTACGATCCGGAATTGATCCGCTCCGTATATTTCAGCCATTTTAGCCAGAGTGTGGTTTAATATCAGGGCATTGTCCCACAGTTTGATTCCTAATAATTGTAAACGTCCGTCCGAAAATTCATGCATTTGCCGGGAGCCGATCTGTTTCAGGGCTGCCACAATTTCCTCGGCTGCCAGTCGTTCCGGATAGATCAATGAATCGATACCGATGGAACGGAGGTATTCTGTATTTTCCGTTTCCAGGTATTCACTATTGTTCACCCGGGCAATAGTTCTTTTGGCACCTAACTTTTTTGCCAGCATGGCTGAATTTATATTTTGCTCTTCCAAAGGATTTACGGCAATATATAAATCACACTTTCCAACCTGGGCATCTTTCAGCGCGCCGATAGAAGTGCACGAGCCTACTATCGAAAGAATGTCCATTTGGCTTTCCAGTTCTTCCAGCTTTTCACCGTCGGTATCAATCAACATGATACAATGTTCTTGCCGGCTAAGCATGCGGGCAAGGTGGGTTCCAACAGCACCTGCTCCTGCAATGACAATATTCATTTTCTTATCATTATACTATTTGAGGGGCAAAAATATAGTAAATTTATATCAATCGGGCATTTAAAGGTATTTATTTTAAAGCTATGGAGGCATAGCCTGTTTGAGTGGTGTTTTCAAAAATAATGTTATGTTCTTTACAAAATTTTTCCCAGCGTAACAGATTGGAATAGGAGTTTGAAGCATCGGCGATGAGCCGTTCGGGATAAACGGATGTGTTTTCAAATAGTTTTTCCGGTGAAGTGTTGCAGGTGACGATCAGGATCCGGCAGGAGGGAAGGGTGGCGGTCTGTTTGTCGGCTATGCAGACCGTCATTCCCGGTGCATCCAGATGATCTCGTCCGCTTGTGATGTGCCGGGCTATCAACCCGGAATGCGGGGGTAAAGGTTTCAGTTTGTTTTGAAGCACATAGGGGAGTGGTTTCAGGCTATCGGGGGAAGTGTTACGTAGTAAACTGTAATATCCCCGGTAATTTAATAAAATGGTTGTTTCCCGGTAGCGGTTAAAGACGATAAGTTCTTGCCGGGAGGCCAGTTTATGATTATAGAAACAGCAAAAGGCAAGCAGCAGGCAAAGCCCGGCAACGGAAAACCCGAAGATCAGTTTATTTTTATAAACCAATAAGCAGTTCACCAATAAAAGGTTTAAATAGAACAGGAATAAATGCCATAAGGTGGGGTAAAGGCCGGGGAGGTTCAGGCTGATCGGTTTGAGCAGATTTAAAATATAGAGAAGAAACCATCCGGCATAGCTCACCACAACCGAGAGGTGAATTCCAATAATGGCTGGTAATAAAAATAGGATTACCGCACCGTATAAAATGACTGTCGCTAAAGGAATGGCGAGCAGATTAATCAAAATGCCGCTGAGATTAACGGAGTGGAAATAGTAAGCGCTTACGGGAAGTGTCAGCAATTGTGCCGATAAACTCAGGCTGCACAGCGACCATATTTTTGCCGGAACAAGGGGGAGTTTGCCCGGCAGACGGTTGAAATAGGGATAGAATAGGATGATTCCCGTGTAAGCGCTGTAAGACATGAGAAAACTCACCGAGCCAATCAGATGAGGCTGGATGAGTAAGGTGAAAAAAGCGGAAGCCGCAATAGCGTTTAGCGGAGTGTAGTCCCGTTCCCCGGTCTTCCCCAGGGCGATAAATGTGAGAATGGTTGCGGCGCGGATTACCGAAGGGGACAGTCCGGTCAGGCAGGCATATCCCCATAAAAGCGGGATTGTGAACAGGTTGGTTATGCGGTGGGGCAGCCCGGTAAGGGATAGCAGATAAGTCAGCAATAAATAAATCGCCCCGGTATGCAGTCCCGAAACGGCTAATAAGTGAATGGTTCCGGTTTGGGTGAAATTGTCCCGGATGCTTTTGTCTAAATCGTTTTTATAGCCCAGGCACAGGGCATTGACCAGCGAACGGATCACCGTGTCCGGAAATAAGATTTCGCTTTTTTGCAATAGCCGATGCCGTAAATCTTCAAATGTCGATCGGATATGGCGTTCGTGTCCTATGATTTTTATGGGAGAACAGGGGATAACCTTGTAGTGGGTTTGTTTTTGCCTCAGGTATTGGTTGTAGCTGAATTCGCCCGGATTGGAATTGTCGGGGAGCGGCACGATACGCGCCTGTAAGGACAACAGGTCGCCCTGCCGGAAGGCTGTGTCGGTGTCGAAGCGGCTCAGGAACAGGCTCGTGTTGTGTGTGCTTAATAAGTAATTGTTTGGGGGAAGTTGTTCTTTACAGCGTAGCTCTACCTGATAAATTGCCGAAGGATCGAAAGGTAAAGGGGGAGCGGGGCGGGCAAGGAACATGCCCAGGGTAAAAACAGTGCTTAACAGAAACAGGTCGGCCATGTTTTTCAGGGCGCGTCTGGCGTAAAGGTTATAGTCTGTTCCCGGTAGGTATAAGAGAAATATTGAAAAAGTAAGCAATAGGCCGGGTAGAGCAACCGGGATCCGGATCAGGCGGCTACAAAGAATTCCTGCTATAAAGGCCGTGCAGATGAACAGGAAAGGAAATTTATATTTGAAACTTACCCCGGCATATAAATAAAAAAATGAAAATTATGCAACTAAAGTTAATACATAATTTTCATTTTTAATATATTCCTCCGGGTTTATTTGGGAAGGATTACCCGATAAGCCTGTTTGAATTTGCCTAAGCTGAGATTGTTCAGCTTGCCTTTCAATAATCTTTTTTTCAAGCCTGAAAGGTGATCGGTGAATAAAATACCTTCCAGATGATCATACTCATGCTGAATGATCCAGGCTTTGACACCGGAAAATTCTTCTTTGTGCTGTTCTCCTTTTTCGTCCATATACTCGATCAGTATATGATCTTTCCGGGTGACGTCTTCATGTATGCCGGGTACGCTCAGGCAACCTTCGTTCCGGGTGACATCATTTCCCCAGCGTTCTGTGATGTGTGCATTGATAAATACTTTCCGGAATCCTGCACAGGAGGCATCCATTTCTTCAAATGCGTTGCCGTCTACGGTGAATATCCGAATGTTGCGTCCCACTTGCGGGGCTGCCAGTCCCACACCATCGGCTTCATCCATCGTTTGATACATATCTTTGATAAACTTATCAAGGTCAGGATAATCCATGGTTATATCCTCCGACACTTTCCGGAGAATTGGATGTCCATATATTACGATTGGTAAAAACATATGATTTAATTTAATTTTTAGCTTTATAGTTTAAAATTTCTCCGGTATTCCATGTAGGAGGTCAGGATAATCGTTGCGCTCATCGTGTCGATCAGGGCTTTATCCTGCCGGGTTTTCTTTTTTGCCCCTCCTTCCAGCAGAGCTTTGTGGGCAAGTACGGAAGTGAAACGTTCGTCGTACATTTCTACGGGAATATCCGGAAATTTGTGTTTCAAGGCTTTCAGGAACGGCGTGATATATCGCATACTCTCGGAATCCGTATTATCCATTTGTTTGGGATGCCCCACAACAAAAAGATCTACTTTTTCTTTCGTGACATATTGTTGCAGGAAGTTGAGTACCTCATGTGCCGGAACGGTTTGCAATCCGGTTGCGATAATTCCGCAGGGATCCGTTACGGCAAGCCCGACGCGCTTTCTGCCATAGTCGATAGCTAAAATTCTTCCCACGTTACGGCTTGTTTACTATTACGAAAATATCTTCGTTGTCTTTTTTCATGAGATATTGCTCCCGGGCAAATTTCTCAAGGTTGTCCGGACTACTGAGCAGTTCTTTTATTTTGCGGTTGTCTTCCTCGATTTTTTTCTGATAGTAATCTTTTTCTTTTTCGAGAGTACTGATCTTACTGCGCAACTGCATTTTTTCGACAATGCTGTTTTTGTCGAAAAAAGCGATCCATACCAGAAAAATAAGCCCTGCAATAGTGTATTTGTTGGTGAATTTTCTGAATAAAGGTCTGATCTTATATGTGTTATCACTTCCATTCATGTTTTGCAAAGATAGGAAAAAAAGTGGAATGTAAAAACGATACCTTAAAATCCGTGGGGGCGGCGTAAAAAGAATTTGTAGCGGTAGAAAACAGCTTGTGACACGACGGAGGTCGGGCGATATAAGAATGTGGAACGATTCTGTTCTGAAATGAATATTATTCTGTAAATTTGTCTGTACAGAATATATAGAAATATAAAAGGATATTTGCGTTTATCGGTGGTATGCCCGCCTTTATGGTTTTCAGTTCGCCGGGCAGCCCTGACGGGTAACGGCAATTCGCTTAAATCCGTTGCAAATTAGTGCATTTTTTATATATTTGCCTGGAATCTATAATCCATCAAAAATATCGAAACATGGCTTTCAATTTGAGAAACAGAAATTTTCTGAAGTTATTGGACTTCACTCCGGCAGAGATCAAATATTTATTGAATCTGGCGGCGGATTTGAAAAAAGCAAAGTATAGCGGAACGGAACAGCCCCGGCTGAAAGGTAAAAATATAGCGTTGATATTTGAGAAGACTTCCACCCGTACCCGTTGTGCGTTCGAGGTGGCGGCTTACGACCAGGGCGCACGGGTTACCTATCTGGGACCTTCCGGTTCTCAAATTGGGGTGAAGGAATCGATGAAAGACACCGCCAGAGTGTTGGGCAGGATGTATGACGGTATCGAATACCGGGGTTTTGCGCAGGAAGTTGTGGAAGAATTGGCTAAATATGCCGGAGTTCCGGTGTGGAACGGCCTGACGAATGAGTTTCATCCCACCCAGATTTTAGCAGATTTCCTGACGATGTCGGAACACATCGATAAGCCGTTGAATCAGGTGACTTTCGCTTATATGGGGGATGCCCGCTATAATATGGGAAATTCTTTAATGGTAGGCGGAGCTAAAATGGGAATGGATGTCCGTATTGTTGCACCGAAGGGACTACAACCGGATGCGGATTTGGTTGCAACCTGCCGGGAAATAGCGAAAGAAACGGGAGCGAAGGTTACAGTTACCGACCGTGTGGAAGAAGGAGTGAAAGGATGTGATTTCCTGTATACCGACGTGTGGGTTTCTATGGGCGAGCCAAAAGAAGTGTGGGAAGAAAGAATTAAGTTGCTGTTACCCTATCAGGTGAATAAAAAAGCGATGGAACTGACGGGGAATCCCCAATGTAAATTCATGCATTGCTTGCCTGCTTACCATAATTTGGAAACGGAAGTAGGGCGCGACATTCATAAGCAGTTCGGTTTGAACGGGCTGGAAGTGACGGAAGAGGTTTTCGAAGCGCCTTGTTCCATTGTTTTCGATGAGGCAGAAAACCGGATGCACACGATCAAAGCGGTTATGGTGGCTACACTCGGATGTTGAAAGAGGCGGATTGAGTTTTACAGGAGATTTGATTTAAGGGGCAGGTTTGCCGGATGAAGACGGGGAATGGGGCGTTGGGTTGAAATGTTCCTGTTAAAAATCAGGTGGTCGTCTGATTAGTTTGTTTAGCCTCGGATCATTGAATATTTGAAAACAACCTCGGATAGAGGTATGAATGAAAACATAGAAAAAGGGACTGTCTGACAAGTAGAAGACAGTCCCTTTATTTTTACAGAGATAGAGATTAGTTGAAATTTTTCACTGCACTTTCTACATCCTTTTCGATGTCTAAGATCATTTGCAGGTGCAAAAGTTCGAAAATATCTTTTACTTCTTTCGATAAGTTACACAACTTAATCCCTGAATTATGACTTTTAGCGGTTTTGATCAATGAAATAATACATCCGATCCCGCTGCTATCGATAAATTCTATGTTTTCCAGATTTAAAATAACTTTCTTTCCCTCGGTGCTGAGCGTCGGCTTCAATTCTGCTTTTACGTCTTCTATGATTGCAAGGGTAAACCTTTTCACATCAGTAAATTCGGCAATTGCACATCCGTTCTGTTCCGTCAATTTTGTAAACATGTCTATACTAATTTATAGTTTAAGTTTAGTTTTAAATTAAAATGGTTTATCGGCTCTGGTCATATATTTTACAAAACATATTCGACATGACCCATTTAGTTGTCGAAAGTAGGACAATTTGTATAAAAAAACAAATGTTTTTTGCAGGAAATTGTAAAGAAGTGGGGGAAAAAAAGCCGGGAAAGAGGGAGTGTTGAAAAATATAAATTATATCTTTGTGAACATTCGATCTATTTTTGGATACTGTTACAATATTAATAATTAGAATTATAATTGCTATCAAATGAAGACAACTCCTTTTACTCATTTTCATGAAGCGCTGGGGGCGAGAATGGCACCTTTTGCAGGATATAATATGCCGATTGAATATTCTGGCATTAAAGACGAGCACCTGACCGTGCGTGAAAAATTAGGCGTATTCGACGTTTCGCATATGGGCGAATTTTGGATTAAAGGTCCGAAGGCATTTGAGCTGGTGCAGAAACTGACGACGAACGATGTGGCTGCGCTGACAGACGGAAAAGTGCAATATACCTGTTTTCCTAACGATAAAGGCGGTGTTATCGACGATTTGTTGGTTTATCGCTTTGGGGATGAGAAGTATTTGTTGGTGGTGAACGCTGCGAATATCGAAAAAGATTGGAACTGGGTGGTGAAACACGGTGAGGAATTGGGAATGAAACCCGGCGTTGAATTGGAAAATGCTTCCGATAATATTTGCCAGCTGGCGATTCAGGGACCTTTGGCTTTGAAAGCTATGCAGAAGCTGACATCGGAACCCATCACCGATATGGAATATTATACTTTTAAGGAAATTCCGTTTGCCGGAATCGACAAAGTGATTTTCTCCACCACGGGATACACGGGATCGGGCGGTTGTGAAGTGTATGCTTACAATAAAGACGCTGAAAAATTGTGGCATGCTATTTTTGAAGCGGGAGCTGAATTTGGAATTAAACCGATAGGTTTGGGTGCGCGCGATACCCTTCGTCTGGAAGCCGGATTCTGCCTGTATGGCCATGAGCTTGACGACGACCATTCTCCGATTGAAGCCGGATTAGGCTGGATCACTAAATTTGTGCCGGGAAATGATTTTATCATGCGGGAATATCATGAGAAATTGAAAAACGATAAGCCCACCCGTTATATGAAGCCTTTCGAAGTGCTCGACAAAGGAATTGCCCGCCAGGGGTATCCGATTGAAGATGCCGAAGGAAATGAGATCGGCGTGGTGTGTTCCGGAACGGTTTCGCCTTTAACCGGAAAATCCATCGGTACAGGCTATGTGAAAAGCGGTTTCCATAAACTGGATAGTGAAATCTTTATCCGGGTAAGAAATAAAGCCCTGAAAGCTAAGATCGTAAAGACTCCGTTCTTTTAATGAATCGTTTTCAGGCAGGCAAAATAAAACAGGTTTTCTCACGGAAACCTGTTTTTTTATGCCGGAATAGTTGCGCGGAAAATAATGCCGGGAAGTTTTGTGGCGGGGGAGGTGAGGAAGGAGCCCGGAAAAGCCGGGAAAACGGAAAGATCGAAAGCTCCGGACGGGTAAAATTTTGTGCATTGCCACATATCATATTATTATTTATAATTTATCCGGCGGATTTAATTAATATTTATAATTAGGAATGAAGAATTATCTAAAATTATCATGTTCTTCAAGGGAAATTTTGCATATTTGTAGGTCTCCGTAAGGAATTGAGATTTTAGGTAACTTAAATTATTATACAAAATGAGAAAACATATTTTTAACGCTGGTCCCTGTAAATTACCGGATCTTACTTTAGAGAATACTGCTAAGGCTGTTATCGAGTTAGGCAATTGCGGACAATCTATTCTGGAAGTTTCACACCGTTCTGCTGATTTTCAGGCCGTGTTCGATGAAACTGTGGCATTGTTCAAAGAAGTCCTGAACATTCCGGATAATTATTCGGTGCTTTTCCTGGGGGGAGGCGCAAGCATGCAGTTCTGCATGATTCCGTATAACTTCCTGAAGAAAAAGGCGGCCTATGTAAATACCGGGGTATGGTCGAAAAAAGCGATCAAAGAAGCCCAGATGTGGGGTGAAGTCGATGTTATCGCTTCGTCGGAAGACCGGGATTATACTTACTATCCGAAAGGTTTTAAAATTCCGGCGGATGTGGATTATCTGCACATTACCACCAATAATACGATTCGGGGAACGGAAATTTTTGAAGACCTGGATAGCCCCGTGCCTTTGATTGCCGATATGTCTTCCGATATTTGCAGCCGTCCTGTGGATGTGAAAAAATATATGATGATTTACGGTGGTTGCCAAAAGAACCTGGGCCCGGCAGGAGCTACTTTCGTTATTATCCGTAACGATTATCTGGAGCATGTGGTGGCCGACCGGAAAATTCCTACCATGTTGAAATACCAGACCCATGTGGAGAATGATTCCATGTTCAACACCCCTCCCTGTATCAATATATTTGCCGTAGGACAGACGTTGAAATGGATCAAACAAATGGGTGGAGTGGAAGCGATGCATAAACTGGCTCTGGAAAGATCGGATGCTTTATATGCAGAATTCGAACGGAATACATTATTCCGGGCTGTTGTGGAAGAAGGTTCGCGGTCGTTGATGAATATTCCTTTCGTTATGTCTGCCGGACATGAGTCGCTGGATAAAGAATTCCTTGATTTTGCTAAGGCTAAGAATCTGGTAGGTTTGAAGGGACACCGTTTGGTGGGTGGTTTCCGGGCTTCCACATACAATGCCTGTACGATGGACGACGTGAATGCCCTGATTGCTGCTATGCAGGAATTTGAAGCAAAACATAAATAAAACATACCGCCTGTAATGCTCTTGCCTGAGACCGGAATCTTTTCGGAAGACAAGAGCGTTGCAGGTCTTTTTTTTTAAACCGACAACCTTATAAATTTAATGACTTATGGTAAAAGTATTGATTGCCACCGATAAGCCTTTTGCTCCGGTAGCGGTAAAGGGGATTCGTGAAATTGTGGAAGCACAGGGATATGAGCTGGTTTTATTGGAAAAATACACTTCACAGGACGAATTGATCGCTGCTGTGGCGGATGTGGATGCCATGATCATCCGTTCGGATAAGGCAACTAAAGAAGTGATCGATGCGGCAAAGAAACTGAAAGTGATCGTTCGCGCCGGAGCCGGTTACGATAACATCGATTTACAGGCTTGTACGGATCGCGGTATCGTTGCGATGAATACTCCGGGACAAAACTCCAATGCGGTGGCCGAACTGGCTTTTGGAATGATGATCTATATGGCACGTTGTTTCTATAACGGTAAATCGGGAACAGAGCTGAAAGGTAAAAAAATCGGTATCCATGCCTTTGGAAACGTGGGACAGAATGTGGGGCGTATAGCGAAAGGATTCGATATGGAAGTATATGCTTTCGATCCTTTTATGACCGATGAGCAGATCAAGGCGGCGGGCGCCACGCCTTTGCATAGCGCAGAGGAAATGTATGGCCTGTGCGAATATGTGTCTTTACATATCCCGGCAAACGATAAAACTAAAAAATCGATCAATTACGATTTGCTGAAACGTATGCCGAAAGGAGCTGTTTTGGTGAATACCGCCCGTAAGGAAGTGATCGACGAAGAAGGATTGGCCAAATTGATGGAAGAACGTTCCGATTTTCATTATATCACCGATATAGCTCCGGATTGTGATTGTTTCACGAAGTTTGAAGGACGCTATTTCACTACTCCTAAAAAAATGGGGGCCCAGACCGAAGAAGCAAACGTAAATGCAGGATTGGCGGCAGCCCGGCAGATCGTGAATTTCATCGAACACGGAGATGCTAAATTCAAAGTGAATAAATAATTCGTAATATAGATTTTGTGCCGGGACGACCTGCGCAGGTTTTGTTCCGGCCTGTTAAATTTTTATATAATATATGGCAATAGTAAAACCATTCAAAGGCTTACGGACTCCTAACCAGCAAATTTGTGAGGAATTGGCATGTTTGCCCTATGATGTGATGAATTCGGAAGAAGCGGCGCAGATGGCTGCCGGAAAACCGAAATCCTTACTTCATGTTACCCGGGCGGAGATCGATTGTCCGGCAGGAACGGACGTACATTCTGAAACCGTGTACCACAAAAGTGTGGAAAACTTTAAGATGTTTCAGGAAAAAGGCTGGCTCATACAGGATGAAGAGGCTAAGTTCTATATTTATGCGCAGACGATGGACGGACGTACGCAGTACGGCATCGTGGGATGCGCCGCTTGTGAGGATTACATGAACGGTGTCATTAAAAAGCATGAACTGACGCGCCCCGATAAAGAAGAAGACCGTATGGTGCTGACCCGTTATGTCAATGCAAACCTTGAACCTGTTTTCTTTTCTTACCGTGCTGTGCCTGAAATCGACGCCATTGTCGAAAAGATTGTGAAAGGGCAGAAATCGGATTATGATTTTACGGCAGAAGACGGATTCGGACACCATTTTTGGGTGATCAACGATCCGGAAACCAACAAACGTTTGGAGGAATTGTTTGCGACGAAAGTTCCGGCTACTTATGTTGCCGACGGTCACCATCGTACGGCTGCCGCTGCCCGCATCGGTGCAGAATATAAAGCGAAAAACCCGAATCACACCGGAAACGAAGAATACAATTTCTTTATGGCTGTTCATTTCCCTGACAATCAATTGAAAATCATTGATTATAACCGGGTTGTTAAAGACCTGAACGGATTGACAGAAGCACAGTTGTTAGAAAAATTGCAAGCCCGTTTCACCGTAGAAGATATGGGAACGGCTATTTATCATCCGGCAAAATTGCATGAATTCAGCATGTACTTAGGCGGGAAGTGGTATAAACTGACAGCGAAACCGGGATCTTACGATGATAACGATCCGATAGGTGTGCTGGATGTGACCATCCTTTCCAATCATGTGTTGGCCGATATTTTGGACATTCAGGATCTTAGAACTTCCAAACGGATTGACTTCGTCGGCGGGATTCGTGGGTTGGAAGAATTGAAAAAGCGAGTGGATAGCGGAGAAATGAAAGTGGCTTTCGCCCTTTATCCGGTGTCTATGCAGCAATTGCTGAATATTGCCGATTCCGGTAATATCATGCCGCCTAAAACCACGTGGTTTGAGCCTAAATTACGTTCGGGTTTAGTGATTCACAAGATTTAATCCTTGTTTATTTCTAATAAAAATACCACCTTTACGGGTGGTATTTTTTTATAATTATTTATCATGTTGAACTGGCGTTGCGGACATGATTTCAGGATAGAAAAAACGGGGTGCGGATTTTGAAATTTACCGGAATGACTATATCGGATTTTCCGGTTAGGGGTGTAGGTCTTCTGTGGAAATAAGAGAATTTAAATAATTACATTGTAGAAATAGATATGAGAAAAGGATTGCTTATTTTGTTGCTGGGGTGGTGTATGCCTCTGGCGGCTCAGGAAATGTATCAGGGCCGGGTTTTTGCCGACCGGAATGGAAACGGAGTATTCGATAAGGGGGATTTGCCTTTGAAAGAGGTGGCTGTGTCCGACGGGCTTCATGTGGTGAAAACCACAGCGGACGGCCGTTTCAGTTTGCCCGGATATGAAAAAATGCGTTTCGTTTATATCACGACTCCTTCGGGATATAAGTCTGAAAAATTTTACCGTCCCGCAGAAGGAACAGGTAAAGCGTATGATTTCGGGCTGATCCCGTATAAGGCGACTCAAAAAGACGGAAGCCACCGGTTTGTGCAGATCACCGATTCGGAAATTTTCGGCGATCAGGATCAAAGTGAATGGATCAAAGAGCAAAAGGAATATGCGGAGAACGAGAAGCCTGCCTTTATCATGCATACCGGGGACATTTGCTATGAAAAGGGATTAAAGGCTCATATCGGGCTACTGAATACGGCGAACACTTATTGTCCGGTGTATTATTCTGTGGGGAATCACGATTTGGTTAAGGGAAAATACGGCGAGGAATTGTATGAGAGCATCTATGGGCCGACTTATTATTCTTTCGATGCGGGGAACGTGCATTATATCGTAACCCCGATGGCGGGCGGGGATCATTGGCCCAGCTATACCCGTGCCCAGGTAGCTCGTTGGATGCAGAACGATCTGGATCAGGTGCCTGCCGAAAAACCGATCATTGTTTTTAACCATGACCTGCTGACCTATGGCGATGAATTTGTTTTTAAAGGGAAAGACGGGGTGAGTGTAAATTTAGATTCTTATAACCTGAAAGCGTGGATTTACGGGCATTGGCATAATAATTTCATGAGGAAGCAGGGAAAAGTTTATACTATTTCTACGGCTGCTCCGGATAAAGGAGGAATCGACCATTCCGCTGCCGTGTTCCGGGTGATGCATGTGGACGGGAAAGGCGATTTTGTGTCGGAAATGAGATATTCTTACCTGAATAAAGCTATTGCTATCGCTTCGGTGTCCGATAGCTTGCCCTTCTTAACTCCGGACGGTAAATTTCTGTTGTCCGTGAACGCCTATCATTCTTCCGCTCTCGTGAAAGAAATCAAATATACTTGCTTGTCGGACGGGAAGAAATGGAGCTCCGGTAAACTTGTGAGGCAAAGCGATTGGAACTGGAGTGCGGTTTTACCCCTGAAGCCGGGCAAGGACAGGCGGGTCGTAACCATCGAGGCGGAAGCATTACTGTCGAACGGTGAAACCCTGACAGATCAGAAATCGTTTGTTTATGCCGATGCGCAGCGTCCTGCCGTGCAATTAGGACAGGATTGGACGAATTTGGCGGGCGATCCGGCTCACACGGGAGTGGCAGAGGCTTTATCTCCGGCTTTAGAGCCCGTTTGGATGACTAATATAGGGACTTCGGTTTTCATGTCTTCTCCTCTGATTGCAGATGGAAAAGTGTTTGTGGCTTCTGTCGATGAAAATTTAAAAGGAGAAGCTTATATTTATGCTTTGGAGGCTGTTACCGGAAAATTATTATGGAAATATAAAACCAGAAATTCAATTAAAAACACCATTGCGATCGATGGCGGCCGGGTGTTTGCCCAGGATGCCGAAGGGTATGTGTATGCCGTCGGTATGAAAGACGGAAAGTTGAGCTGGGAAAAGAAATTGGCGGTGGCCGGATTGCCTGTCTTAGCGGATGGCATTGTGGCGGACAATGGAGTGGTGTATGCCGGAGCGGGTAAGGGATTGTGTGCTTTGACCGCCGATGAGGGGAAAGTGTTGTGGCAAAACACCGCCTGGAATCAGGGAGAGGGAACCACCACTACGGGATCGTTGGGAAATGGGGTGTTGGTGACCGGAGCGCAGTGGAAAGGTTTGTTCGGAACGGATGCCATTACCGGGAAAAAGTTGTGGCAGGGGGGGG